>Ga0256407_10001464_pt1 | contig 49550 bp, 33 predicted proteins | sample RumenRJG_04DNA_FD_193489 | JGI IMG/M metagenome (GOLD analysis project Ga0256407, IMG submission 193489) | Bovine rumen microbial communities from Lethbridge, Alberta, Canada - RJG_04 | ecosystem: Host-associated > Mammals > Digestive system > Stomach > Rumen | place: Canada: Alberta...
TCTTTGCTGAGTTCGAATACACCGAGGATGGTGAAGGTATCTTCCATGTCGGTCAGTACCCCGGTCATCTGGTGGCCGACCAGCAGGTGAAATTCATCGAGGCCCTGAAGTATCAGGACAAGCGTGTGGCCATCGTTATCACAGCCATCGGACGTGAGCGCGGTGAGGTAAAGGCTACCGTGGTGGCTTCCAACAAACTGACCGTGGAGACTGCTCCCAACGACACCTACGCTACCGTAGCCGTAGAGGGATTTGATGCCGATGCCGCCCTGGCTGCTCTTGGTGCAGGCTCATGGGCAGATGTCGACTGGGTTTGTACCAACGCCGATGGCTCCTATGCTCAGGAGTACAGCGCCGACGCACCGGGCTTCTGGTACGACAAAGAGGGCTTCTCTGGCGCTTGGGGTGACAACGCCAGCGTCTTCGCCACCTTCCAGGAGGGACAGATCCTCATCGGTCAGATGCCCGGACAGATGACTGCCGGCAGCAGCGTGACCATCAACTTCAGCGCCATGTACAACAACAAGATCGTGGAGAACATCATCACCGTCATCATCAAGGCCTACGAGGATTCCGAGACAGCTCCAGAAGGAACACCAGCAAGCATCGAGAAAGACATCACCCTGACCAAGCCCTATGATGCCGACTGGGGCGCCACCGACGACTTCGACGTGAAGGAAGAACTCCGTCAGTGCTTCAAGATGACCACCTATCAAATCTTCTCTGCCCTTAAGAGTGGCGAGATGAACATGTGGTGTGGTGAGATAGGCAAGGATGCCAATGAGGATGGTACGGCAGCCTATACTGCTGATGCTCCTGGCTACTGGCTCGGTGCTGAGGGACAGCGCGTAACTTGGGGCGACGAGGCCATCGTCTATCTGAATCTCGGCATCAGCGAAGAGAGTCTGGCATTCTATTCAGGCAATCACCCGGAGAACTGCAACCCCAACGGACAGACCATCAAGACGAAGATGATTCTTGAGAAGGATGGTATCACAGCCACCTTCAACATCACCATCAACATCACGGCTGCCCAATAAATCAAAGGTATCTGTTATGACTAAAAACATTCTAAAATATCTGTTCCTGTTTGCTACGGCGGTTCTTGCCGCCTGCAGCAGTGACGACAACGACGTGACCTCAACCGCCCCGACTCTCTCGGAGGCGGAGGTCAACGTCGACTACGACGTGACGTTCTACTCGCTCTCTGTCACCTCGCGTACCGTATGGAACGCGACGGTAGAGAATGGCGGTGAGTGGTTGAAGCTCGTCAGCGGAAAGGGCGTGGGAGGCAACAGCGAGAAACTCTCGTTCGAAATGACCCGCAACACCACGAAGACCCCGCGCGTGGCCAATATCAAAGTGAGCAGCGGCACAGCCAGCACGCTCCTGAAAGTGACCCAGGGACCGTCGTCGATAGAGATCATGGACAAATCGCAAGTGAAAGACTTCGACAAGTACTACAAGCCCCAGGAGTTCAACTTCGACATGCTCCGCAACGACGCGAAGTGGTCGTGGTTCCGCTGCAAGCAGAGTGAGCACTTCTTCGTGTTCTGGGATGCTTATTTCGGTGACGACCCCAACTCTGCCTCCCTGGCCGAGGCCGACCGCATCGACGTAGACGACCTGCTGCAGAAAGCAGAGCATTTCTACGAGACCAACATCACCCGTCTGGGCATGGTGGTCACTGGGCAAGGCAAGAGCCAGCTCGACAAGTACAAGATGGAAATCTACCTGCTTGACCCCACTCCCGAATGGTGGGTGGCCACCGGCTCTGGCTACGACAACGTGATAGGTGCCCTCTGGGTGACCCCATCTACCTGCAAGCCCGTAGGCAGCGTGATCGCCCACGAGATAGGCCACTCGTTCCAGTATCAGGTGTCGTGCGACAAACTGCTCACCGGTGATGGCAAGGAGACTTCGTATGGCATGGACTGCGGCTTCCGCTATGGCTTTGGTCCGAACGGTCGTGGTGGTTGCAGCTATTGGGAGCAGTGCGCCCAGTGGCAGGCTTTCCAGGACTATCCCGAGGTGACCTTCTCTGACAGTTTCTACGCATGGCAGCAGAACTTCCACCGCCATTTCAACCATGAGTGGATGCGGTATGGCAGTGTCTACTTCCAATACTACTTCACCCAAAAGCACGGCGTCAAGTCGTATGGCCGTATCTGGAACGAGTCGAAATTCCCCGAGGACCCCTTGCAGACCTATACGCGCCTCTACTGTGGCGGCGACCTGCAGAAGTTCTACGACGACTATGCCGAGTATGCCCAGAAGGTGCTCACCTACGACTTCGGCAGCATCCAGCAGTATGCCGACGACAATGCCAAGGCCTTCAAGACTCAGATGTTCAAGGTGGGCAACCGCTTCCGTCCGGCCTACTCCGCATGTCCGGGCACCACAGGCTTCAACGCCATCCAACTCAACGTGCCGAAGGCCGGTACAACCGTGAGGGCCTCCCTCTCGGCCCTTGCGCCCGGTTCAGCCCTTGCGCCTGATGACCCGGGCGAGATGAAGAATGGCGACAACCAAGTGGTGGGCAACGCCTACAAATATAACAGCCAGTCGAACACCGACGCCAGTTTCCGTTTTGGCTTCGTGGCCATCAAGAATGGCAAGGCCGTGCAATACGGACAAATGGCTAAAGGTGCCAAGGGCGAGGCCTCGATGACGGTACCAGCCGGAACCGACAACCTCTACCTCGTGGTGGTGGCCACTCCAGGCACCTACAACCGTCATGAGTGGAACGACGACGAGAGCGATGACGAGCAATGGCCCTATGAGGTAGGCTTCAGCGGCACTGGTGTGAAAGGCTACATCGATGTCGACGAGAATGCCGAGCCCCACGACGTGTCGTTGAGTTTCGACCTGAAGTGCGACGCCTCGCTCGATGTCTATGAGTTGGGCCGTATCGACTTCGCAGCCAGCGATGCCCTTGAGAAAATCGCATCGGCCTTTGCCATGCAGCCCGCCACACTGGCAGGCAACACACTGCCCATTGCAGCCGACACCGAGCAGCTGCCCACCGAGGGCAAGGTGGTACTTGGACTGTTGCAACCCAACGGCACCATCGCCTACAGGTATACGGCCAACGTGGGCTTCTGGTGCTCGGCCGAAGGCAACGCCGGCCCATGGGGCAACACGTCGCCGGTCTACTTCGAGTACGACAAAGACAACTTCGTAATTTCCTATGGCCATCGCTATGGCGTGAGCCAGGCAGGAAAGAAGTACACGGTGAAACCTGTTCTTGTCTATACCAAAGGTGGCAAGACCTACAAAGCCACCATCACGCTGAACATGCAATTTTGACCGATTTTTAGGTTTTGGGGCGGTGTCACCTTTCGACCCGCCTCTTTTTTTTGAAATCAAATGAGAAGACAACTGCTGGGCATCTGTCTGATTGTGTTGCTGGCAGCCGGTTGCTCACAGGAGGACGAGGGGACTATGGCCCCTCAGCCTCCCGTGGCACCCGAAACACCCACCGACACGACAGATACCTCAAAGAAAGACGAGCCGGAGGCCCCGTCGGAAACCTTGCCGGCCAAATATCAGGTAGCCCGTATCGACATCACTGTTGACGGTGGTGTGGAGGTGACAAGCAAGCGCAAGGAAGACTACCTTGACTGCACCATCAAGGTGGAGTCGGACACGGCAGCCTGGAACTTCGAGGGCCGGGGCCGTATCCGCGGACGTGGCAACTCCACTTGGGAATGGTACCCTAAAAAGCCCTACCGCATCAAGCTCGACAAGAAGGCCTCCCTGCTTGGCCTTGACGAGGACAAGGACTGGGTGTTGCTGGCCAACTACCGCGACCCCACCCACCTCATGAACACCTTTGTCTTCGAGATGGGAGCAGGCCTGGGCATGCCCTTCACCAACCACAGCCGCTACGTGGAGGTGACCCTCAACGGCGACTACAAGGGGCTGTACCAACTGACCGAGCAAGTGGAGCAAGGCAAGAACCGCGTGAACATCGACGGCAAACAAGGTTGGCTGCTCTCACTCGACGTGGACGACGGCCCCTCGGAAGCGCCCGGAGCCACCGACAACTTCTGGTCGGAAGTGTATCGTCTGCCCGTATGCGTGAAGAGTCCTGAAGCCACCGACTATGCCACGCCCTCCATGCTCACTGCCGACGCGCGGGTGGCGCTGGGCACCCTGGAGCACGCCATTCTGAACCACGACTACGAGGCGCTCTCGAAAATCTGTGACGTGCCCGTGATGATTGACTACCTGCTCATACAGGAGTTCGTTTACAATGTCGAGGTGGCCGCCCCACGCAGCATCTTCCTCTTCAAGGACAAGGGCGACGCGCCCTGGACATTCGGTCCGCTTTGGGACTTCGATGCCGGCTACGACTTCGACTGGGCACACATGACCACGGGCCACACCTTCTTCACCAGTTACCGCGAGACGGTGCTCGGTACCGACCCCGCACGCCATGTGAGCGACTATGACTACACCTCCAGTTTCTTCACCGACATGTGGAAGAGCCATGAGTTCGTCAGTGCCGTGAAGGCACGCTGGAAGCAGATCCGCAGCAGGATACTCGCTGAGTTCTGGCCCGAGACGCGCCGCTATGCCACCGCAGCCGCCGACGCTATGGCCCGCAACGCACGTCGATGGCCCATCGACAAGCAGTATGCCACCGAAATCAACCGCATGGAGAAATGGATTTCCAGCCGCACGGTCTATATGGACTACATTGTGGACAACTATCCCACCGGTCACTGACAAAACCATCCCACACCTATGAAAAAAACAGCACTACTGGCTGTGATGATGGCGCTCGTTTGCCAACTACACGCACAGAAGAAGATCTATATTCCAGAAGACCTGCGCAAGATGGACCTGCAGGCCGACACCTCGCAGTGGAGTCTGAAACGCTCTGTCGAAACCGACGACCTGATTTTCATGTGGGAGCGCGGATTCGGCAACGACACCGCCAATCCGCCCCTGCTCGATGGCAAGCCGATGGCCTTCAGCATGGAGAACCTGTGCCATAAGGTGCAGTCGTTCTACACTTTCTTCCGCGACACCCTGGAATTCTCGAGACCCGGCTCGAAATGCGAAGACTACAAGATGATGGTCATGGTGACGTACTCGCTCGACGGAACCGCCTATGGCGGCACCTACGACAACTTCATCGGTGCCCTCTGGGTGGCCCCCAACCGCATCCAGGACACGAAGATGAACTGCATGGCCCACGAACTGGGCCACTCGTTCCAACTCCAGATTCCCGCCGACTCGGTAGGTGACGCCTGGGGCGGCAGCGGTTTCTTCGAGATGACCAGCCAGTGGATGCTCTGGCAGGTGAACCCCGACTGGCTGACCGATGAGAACTATCATTTCGAGGCCTTCCGCCAACTCACGCACAAGGCTTTCCTGCATCTGGACAACATCTACCACTCGCCCTATGTCATACAATGGTGGAGCGACCTGCACGGGCGAAAGAGCATTGCCGAACTCTACCGGCAGGGGCGCATCGGCGAAGACCCCGTGATGACCTATAAGAGGATGAACGGCTTGAGCCAGCAGGCGTTCTGCGACGAGATGTTCAGGGGGTATCAGCACCTAGTGAACTTCGACTTCAAACATGCACGCAGGGAGACCCGAAAATATGCCTGCACTTTCGACACCCAACTGACATGTGCCAACGGATGGTACAGTCCGAATCACTATCCTGAGGAATATGGATTCAATGCCATTCTGCTCGACGACAAGGTGGACTTGAATGCATCCAGTTTCGGTCTGCAGATAAGGGGCGAGAACCTGAGATACGGGTTTGTCGGCATCACCACAGAGGATGAGGAAATCTATGGCGACATCAATGCTGCGAGTTTCACCATCCCTCAAGGCAAGAGGCTGAGACACTTGTACCTGATTGTCATGGGAGCTCCCACACTGCATGAGCAGATACCTATGCCAACGGAAGAGAATCCCAACCCAAAGACGGAGTTGAAGGAATTTCCCTATTCGTTCAAGGTGAGCGCACAATTGCCAGGCACGGCACAATGGAACACCCCAGGAGCCGGAAATCCGCTTATACCAGGTTATTTTGCCGACCCCACCATCCGTAAGTTTGGTGACACGTATTATCTTTATGCCACCACCGATGGCACGGGCAACGGCTATGGCCCGGCACAGGTGTGGGTGTCGAAGGATTTTTGCAATTGGAAGAACTTGGTGATGAACTGGCCTACCACCGAGGTGGTCTGGGCGCCCGACGTGGTGCAACAGACCGACGGCACCTTCCGCTACTACTACTGCGAGCCCTGTAACATCAATGTGGGTGAAAGCCAGTCGCCCATAGGTCCCTGGCACAACATTCTGGGAAAGGAAGACGCGGTGATGGTGCCCGACCGTTATGTGCATAATGTCATCACGCTCGACCCTCAGCTCTTCCGCGATGATGACGGCCAGGAGTATCTATATTTCACCACTTGGGGCATTTACGACGGTTTTGGCTGTGGAGTGGCCAAGTTGAGTGGCAAGCAACCTGCTGGTGGCGATGCCCGCAGTTGGCGTGAGGATGCTCCCCACCCCATTGCCGCCGATGAATTCTTCTCTGAAAAACGGCTGATTCCCAATACTGAGCTGAAGGATATTTTCGAGGCACCTTTCGTGTTCAAGCGTGGCGACACCTATTATTTCACCTACTCCTCGGGTTCCTGTCACGACCATACCTACCGGGTGCAGTATGCCACGTCGAAGGTGGGACCGATGGGGCCATTCGAATATAAAGGCTGTATTCTTAAGACCAATGCCGACGGGACAGTTCACGGACCAGGTCACCACAGCATATTGGAGGAAAACGGACGTTATTATATTGTCTATCACCGGCACAACAATCCCCACTCTGTGCATGGCTTCAACCGACAGGTATGTATCGATGAGCTGCTGTTCGATGCCAATGGAAACATACTACAGGTTGTTCCCACCCACGATGCCAGGAATGTAGGACTTATAGGTTCACAACCCCACAAGAACCTTGCCTTTGGAGCCAAAGTCACAGCCAGCAGTTATTATGACGACTGGTTCAAGCCCGAATATGCCGTTGACGACAATAACGGCACACTGTGGAAGGCACGCCGCACCAACTGGGATGGAGGGAAACACGACGAATGGCTGCAGATAGACCTTGGAAAAACCACTAAATTCAGCGAGGTGTGGATACAGTTTGAATATCCCACCTTCTTCTATCAGTATATGATAGAGACCTCTGTAGATGGCAAGAAATGGACGGTTTATGCCAACCGTACAGCCAATACCATGCAAGGCTCACCGATGATTGACCGCAAGAAAGCAAAGGCTCGCTACCTGCGCATCACCATCACCGACACCCAGAAGAACGGCCATATGCCCGCCATATGGAACGTGAAGGTATGGCAGAAGGCACCACAGTTGCCTGATACGGATGTGGAGTCGAACGACGGGTATCCGGGCATGCACCAGAAAGATGTTGAGCCTGAGGCCCGACTTCAAAATGCCAGTATCACCTTTGATGCCCGAAAATTGGGAGAAGGCAAGCATGAGCCGATGGATGTGACAGAAGTGGTGACCACCGATAGCTCAAGACTCATCGCCAACAAGCCGCTTCGCCTCAGGATAAAGGACGGGCGATGGGCACTTTTCTTCAATGGTTCCCAGTCGTTGTCAAGTGAGGGGCCATTGTCGAAAGTCTATCGTTACAATGCCCCTTACACCATCAGTGCCTGGGCACTGCAGACGGAGGTGGGTCCGGTGCCCACACTGGTGTCACTCAGCAGTTCGCATGCCGACCTGGCCACCACCCAACTGCGCCTGGGCTCAGACAAGGGCGCGGGGATTGTCAATCATAATGGCACGTTTGAAAGTTGCGGAGTGCCAGAGGCCGTAAAAGCATCCGAAGGCCATTGGCATCACTGGGTGGTGACGTTCGACGGATGGAAGGAAAGCGTCTATCGCGACGGGGAGCTATTGCACGAGCAGAACAACTTCATCATGGTGCGGCCAGAGGGGAAGGTAGTCATAGGTGCCGATGGCAACGGAGCAAACTTCTTCAGGGGCTATCTGAGCGAACTGTCTATCAAGCCGTGGGCAACCACAGCCGATGAGGTGAAGACGATATACGACGATCGGAAGGACGAGCACCTGCCTTCGCTGGGTGACGACGACTTTGATGAGAGCGACCCCGACAGCCGTTTTTCGCTTGCAGCAGACATGAGACTCGTGTTTGAGAAACAAGAAGAAGAAACACTGTCGGCCACATCGGCCGATTTCCTCAGCAACCCGCTGAAGAATGGTGGCCATATGTGCAGGGAAGTGGAAGGCGACTTTGTGATGATGGCCCATTTTGTAGATATGGAAGGCCTTGAGGAACATAAGGTGAAGGGCTATAATGAGTGCGGACTGCTCGTATCAGAAGCAGGGAAAATGTACCAGCTGGGCGTGTTCCCGCTGTATAATTGCGGCAATATGTTCACCATCAACAATGGTGGGGAACGTCCACAATACCCAAACTACAAAGGCTATGAGTTTGACCGCATTTTGCAGTTTGAGCGTCGTGGCAACCTACTTTTTGCCCGTACCAGCAACGACGGGAAGACATGGCACAACATGCCCGGTTCTCCAGTCGAGGTGGCTGTGCCCAGACTCCATGTCGGCATCTACCAGACCACATACAGCGGAAGCCTGTCGTGGGCTAAGCTTAAGAACATCGTCGTATACCAAAGATAAATAATGGATTGTTCTTTTGGTAATCTCACGGTTTATTTATACTTTTGACACATCATGCGACGACTGCAGTTACTGATAATAGGAATCCTGATGCTCATGCCGGCCTGGGCAAAGGATGATTACAGCTACCGTCAGATTACGATGAACGACGGTTTGGCTGCCAATGCAGTGCGCAATATTGTACAAGACAAGAATGGTTATATCTGGTTTGGCACTGACAATGGCCTTTGCCGTTATGACGGACGGAGAGTATTGCCATTCCGTATCGCCGAGTTAGGCATCAACCAATACATCTCGGCCCTGGTCGCATGTGATGAAGGTCTGTATGTTGGTTCTGCGAAGGGTGTATTCTTTGTAGATTTCGCTCACCAGACGATCAACAGGCTCCCGATGGACATCCATTCTACAGTCACCTATCTTTCCTTGGACAAGGAAGGCGGACTATGGGTATCGACGATGGAACAAGGAGTGTGGCAGTATATAGCCAAGACAGGAGATTTTAAACAATATGGCATCAAAACCCCTGGCAATGCTGTGGCCCAGGTGTTTGTGGATGCGGGCAATCAGATATGGACCGTAACAAACTGGGGAGAGCCTGTGATACAGAAACTCAACCGACTGCACAACCAGTTTGAGCCCGTCAATCTCAGTTTTAAAGGAGTTCCCACTTCGCTCCGCATGCTTCAGACGAGAGATGGACGCTACTGGCTGGGCACTTGGGAACACGGGTTGCTGCAGATGCACAGCGATGGCCAATTGGAACAGGTGCTCAACCCTCAACTCACCAAAGCGGGCTGGCATATACACACACTGTTTGAAGACCCCGACGGAAGCATTTGCATAGGCTGTGACGATGGCCTGATACGCCTTGACCCGAGGTCGGGAGAGTGGCAGAAATACGCTGACCGATTTGTATATGCCATTACCACCGATACCGAAGGAGGCCGGTGGATAGGAACATTCTATGGTGGAGTGAGATATATCTCGCCTGTGGGCAAACGATTCGATGGTTTCGGGGTGGGAAACGGCCTTTCAGGCAATGTCATATCCAGGTTCTGCGAGGATAAGCAGGGACGCATCTGGATTGGCAGCGACGATGGCGGACTGATGTGCTTTGCAGACCATTTCGTGAGTTATCCCCATCAAGACCTGCTCTCAAAGCTCAATGTCCATGCCTTGTGCGTAAGCAATCGTAACGAACTCTGGATAGGCACTTATACCGATGGTGTGATGGTGATGAACCTGGAGACAGGGCAGTTGCGCAAGTATGTGCAGACCAATGACCCAACAAGTCTTGACAATTCCAGTTCGTATGCCATCTATCAGGACTCGCATGGTGAGATGTGGGTGGCCACGATGGAAGGCTTGTGCCTGTACGACGCCAAGAAAGATGGTTTTACCCGTATAGGCAAGACCAATGCCATCACCATCGACATCGATGAAGACAGCGAGGGCAACTTGTGGTTGTCTACCCAAGGCGAAGGGCTATGGCGCTATGACAGGAAAACCCGCAAACTGCATAATTTCCGGAGCGAAGACGCCTCTGAGGATACTGCCTTGCCCGACAACCAGGTGAACTGCTGCCACATCGACGAGAAAGGCAGGCTGTGGGTAGGTACATTTGCAGGATTATGCACCTACGACAAGAAACGTGGGTGTTTCCAACGCGTGAATCTCGATGTGCCGAGCCAGAATATTTTAGGTATCATTGAGGATAACGGAGCCTTATGGCTTTCCACCGAGCGTGGTATTGTGAGGTATGTTCCCAAAGAGGGTGTACAACGGTTCACGCTCCACGACGGACTTGTAAGCGAACAGTTTCAGCCCAACAGCGCGTTCAAGGCCAACGACGGACGAATCTATTTCGGCTCAACGGGCGGTTTCAACAGTTTTCTGCCTTATCAGATAAAGGCCAACACCGTGATGCCGCCGGTGTATGTCACCTCGTTGAGTGTGCTGAACCAAGAGGAGCATAACGCTGAGGGCCAGCCCCTTGACCTTACTCAGACCAAGGAGATAAAGATAGGTTACAGCGACTCCAAGATGTTCAGCCTGTCGTTTGCCTCTCTCAGTTACTGCTCGCCGGAAAAAATACAGTATGCGTATATGCTTGAAGGGTTCGACCGCGATTGGAACTATGTAGGCAATCAGAACAGCGCCACATACACCAACCTGCCGGCAGGAACCTATATATTCCGCGTGAAGGCAACAAACAACGACGGAATATGGTCGGACAATGAGGCCAGTCTGAAGATTGTGGTGGAGCCACCATTCTGGTGGAGTTGGTATGCCAAGCTTTTTTACCTACTGTTATTATGCTCTGCCATCTGGTATTATGTACATCTCCGTCTGAAGAGGGCCGAGCATCGTCACCAGATAGAGATGCAGCGCCTGCATGAAGAGAAGGAGAAAGAGGTGCGCGAGGCGCGTCTGAATTTCTTCACGATGATTGCCCACGAGATACGCACGCCGGTGTCGCTCATCATTGGTCCCTTGGAGAAAATCATGAGACGGGGAACCCCTTCCGACGACATGAGGGTCATCGACCGCAACGCCCATAGGCTGCTTGAACTGGTGAATCAATTGCTCGATTTTCGCAAGGTGGAGCAACGCAGTCTGGTGATGCATTTCGCCCCACATAACATCCACCAACTGATACATTCGGTGAGCGTTCGTTTCGCCCCCACCTTCGAGCAGGGAGGCAAGCATTTCGAGGTGGTGTATCCCGACGAGCACTTCACGGCTATGGTCGACAAGGAAGCGGTGACCAAAGTGGTGAGCAACCTGCTGACCAATGCCAACAAGTATACGAAAGACGACGTTCGCCTCGAGTGCCATGCCGAGCCCGACGAGACGCATTTCCGCATCAGCGTCAGCGACAATGGCGTGGGCATACGCAAGGAAGACCTCGGGCGCATCTTCGAGCCTTTCTTCCAGACACAGGACAACAAGCCAGGGACAGGCATCGGTCTCAATATCGTAAAAAACATTGTGGACCAGCATCATGGCACCATCACCGTCGACTCCGAGGTGGGCAAAGGCTCAACCTTCACTGTCACGCTGCCTGTGAACCAGCAAGCCACTGACGAGGGAAACATTGCCATGGATACAGTTCCCCACATCCCGGCCGCAACGGACACCCTATCACCTATGAGCGACTCCCCCTCACGTTCACCCCAGGGAACCAACAAGAGTCTGCCCACGATGCTCATCGTAGACGACTCCGACGATATGGTGAAATTCCTCTCCGACAATTTCAGCGACAAATACAAGGTGGTGACGGCGGGCGACGGTCTGGAAGCCCTCGACCTGCTCTCGAAACAAGAGGTGAACATCATCATCAGCGACTGGATGATGCCGAGGATGGACGGCGCCGAGTTCTGCCGCCGTGTACGCCACAACCCACTTACCAGCCATATTCCCTTTGTGATGCTCACGGCGAAGACTGACGACGACTCCAAGGTGGAAGGCATGGATGTGGGAGCCGACACCTATATCGAGAAACCCTTCTCCGTGCAGTACCTGGAGGCCTGCATCCGCAACATGCTGCAGATGCGCCGCCGGCTGATGGAGCGGTTCTCTACCCAGCCTCTGGAACCATTGACGCAGATTGCCCAGAACCCCACCGACAACGAGTTTCTCACGCGCATGAACAAGGTGATAGAGGAGAATTTCTCGAATCCCGACCTGAGCGTAGGGTTCCTTGCCGAACAACTGAACATCAGCCGGAGCGGGCTCTTTGCCAAGATCAAGACACTAGCCGATGTGACACCCAACGAGATGATACAGATAGTGCGCCTGAAACGTGCCGCCCGTCTGCTGCGCGAGGGAGCATACACCGTCAGCGAGATAAGCATCATGGTGGGATTCTCCAACCCCTCCTACTTCTCGAAATGCTTCTACAAGCAGTTTGGCATCCGTCCTGCCGACTACAAGAAGCAGTGATGCCATCGGAACGCCATCAACAAAGCATGGCAATGCCTGTCATCGCAATCAACCATCACAAACCCATACAACGTGAAATATCCAGAAAACGACAAGGGCATGAACGCCCGCATACGCCGACTGCGAGAGCAGAGCATCAACACCCCCACCACGTTGAGCATAGAGAGGGCGCTCATCGAGACCGCCTTCTACCAGGCTCATTATGGCACCATGCCATTGCCTATGCTCAGGGCGCGCAATTTCTACGAAATTTGCCAGAAGAAGACCATCTATATTGGCGACGACGAGTTGATAGTGGGCGAGCGTGGCCCCAAGCCCAAGGCCGTACCCACTTTTCCCGAACTCACCTGCCACTCTGTGGCCGACCTGAAAACGCTCAACGAGCGGCAGTTGCAGCCCTACAGAATCAGCCAGGAAGACATCGACACCTATGAGCGGGTGGTCATTCCCTACTGGAAGGGCAAGACCCAGCGCGAGCGCATCTTCGGACATGTGTCGAAGGAATGGGAAGAGGCCTACCATGCGGGCGTGTTCACCGAGTTCATGGAGCAGCGGGCAGCCGGACACACCGCCATGGATGGCAAGATGTATCGCGAGGGGCTGCTCGACGTGAAGGCGAGGATAGAGCGGAAAATCGCCGAACTCGACTTCATCTACGACCCGGAAGCCACCGACAAGCAACAGGAACTCGAGGCGATGGCCATCTCGTGCGATGCGGCCATTCTCTTTGCCGAGCGCCATGCCAAATTGGCCGAGAAGATGGCTGCTACGGAGGATAACGAACAACGGAGGAAAGAACTGCTGAAGATTGCCGACGTATGTCACTGGGTGCCCGCCCATGCGCCACGCGACATGTGGGAGGCCATACAGATGTATTGGTTCGTGCATCTGGGCACGGTGACCGAACTCAACGGGTGGGACTCGATGAATCCCGGCCATATCGACCAGTACCTCTATCCCTTTTACAAGAAGGCACTCGACGAGGGCACGCTCACCCGTGAGCAAGCCAAGGAGTTGCTCTGCTGCCTCTGGATTAAGTTCAACAACCAACCCGCACCACCCAAGGTGGGGGTCACGGCCCTGGAATCTGGCACCTACAACGATTTCACCAACATCAACATCGGTGGTATCGACCGCGAGGGCAACAGTGCGGCCAACGACCTCTCCTTCATGATACTCGAGATACAAGAAGAGTTGCACCAGTTGCAGCCCGGACTGAGCATCCATATCGCGCACAACACCCCCGATGAGTTCCTGCTCGAGGGTATCAAGGTCATCAGGCAAGGACATGGATACCCCTCCGTCTTCAACCCCGACGTCTATGTACGCGAGATGGTGCGTGCCGGGAAAAGCCTTGAGGACGCCAGGGAGGGCGGTTGCTCGGGATGTATCGAGGTAGGAGCTTTCGGCAAGGAAGCCTACCTGCTCACGGGATACCTGAACACGCCGAAGATTCTCGAGATAACTCTCCATAACGGTGTGGACCCAGCCACAGGAAAGCAGTTGGGACTGTCGACTGGCGACCCAAGAGGATTTTGTTCGTTCGACCAGTTGTATGAGGCGTGGCACCGGCAGATGGTCTACTTCGTCGACCTGAAGTTGGCCGTCAACAACTACATTGAGCGGATGTTCTCTCTCTACGCTCCCGCCACCTTCCTGAGCATCTTCATCGACGACTGCATAGAGAGGGGAAGAGACTACTATAGTGGCGGTGCGAGATACAACACCACCTATATCCAGTGCACCGGACTGGGCACGCTCACCGACTGCCTCACCTCGCTGAAGAAGCATGTGTTTGAGGAGCACCGCTATAGCATGGACCAGATGATGGAGGCATTGGACAGCAATTTCGAGGGCAATGAGGTGATGAGGCAGTATATCCGTTACCACACCCCATTCTTCGGAAACGACGACGCCTATGCCGATGACATCGCCCTACGCATCTACAATGACCTTGTGGAGGCTATAGAGGGCAGACCCAACACACGTGGGGGAGCAACGCATCTCAACATGCTCAGCACCACCTGCCACAATTACTTCGGTTCAGTGTGTGGAGCCACGCCCAATGGCCGTCTGGCCCACTTCGCCATCAGCGACGGCACCTCGCCCGCCCATGGTTCCGACAGCCATGGACCAACGGCGGTGATCAAGTCGCTGGGGAAACTCGACCAGACAAAGAGTGGCGGCACGTTGCTGAACGTGCGCTTTGTGCCGGCCCTGCTGCGTCGGGAGAAAGACCAACGCAAGTTGGCCTCGCTCATCCGCACCTACTTCAAGATGGGCGGTCATCATATCCAGTTCAATATCGTGGACACCGACACCCTGCTCGATGCCCAGAAGCATCCCGAGAATTACCGCGACCTACTGGTGCGCGTGGCAGGCTATTCCGACTATTTCAACGATATGACCGAGCAGTTGCAAAACGAGATTATAGCGCGGACAGAGAATGCCGAACTGTGAGAAGCCTATGGACAGCCTCCCTTTGATATTCGACATCAAGCGCTATGCCATCAACGACGGCCCCGGCATCCGCACCACGCTCTTTGTCAAGGGATGTCCGTTGCGCTGCGTGTGGTGCCATAATCCTGAGAGTTGGAGCAGCGAGCGGCAGTTGCTTTACAAACACGGCAAATGCCTGGGTTGCCAAACCTGCGTGAGTGCTTGCCCACATCACGCCCTTTCTTATGGTGAGAGCGGCATCACCCTCCATGCCGCAGATTGTGCAAGGTGCGGACGTTGCACCGAAGAGTGCCCGACGACGGCGTTGGAAATGTGTGGACGCGAGTGGACGATGGAAGCGCTGACGGCCGAAATAGAGAAGGAGCGCCAGGTGATGGAGGACAGTGGCGGCGGCGTGACCATCTGTGGAGGCGAACCGCTGATGTTCCCCACTTTTTTGCTGAAAATGCTGCGAATGCTTCAGGAGCGAGGTTTCCACCGTGTGGTAGACACCTCACTCTATGCCTCACGCCAAGTGGTGGAGCAAGTGGCGGCGGAATGCGAGCTGATGCTGGTGGACCTGAAAATCATGGACAGAGAGAAGCATCGGATGTATACAGGTGTGGACAATCAAGTGATAATTGACAACATACGATGGCTGGCTGCGAGCGGCCATGCCTTTTCCATCCGCATCCCCCTGATCGAAGGGGTGAATGCCGACGAGGAGAACATCATGGCGACTGGACGATTCCTACGCTCATTACCATGGAAGAATCCTGTGGTGCACCTATTGCCCTATCACGATGTGGGAAAGGACAAGCACCGACGCATGTGGTCGGTATACAACCCGAAAGGCTACAGCATGGCCGCACCCACGGATGAACAAATAGAGCACTGCAAGAGGCAGCTCTCCGAATTCGGTTTACCGGTGATTATCGGAGGATAAGAATGGCCTGTCCGACATAAGGCTACCGTCGGATAAGCGTGGAACCTGTCAGGGCCTGGTCGGAGGCACAGACCTGAATGGCATATACGCCTCGGGGCAAAGTGCCAAGGTCGACTGCCGCCATACCGCCTTCGGGCAGCACTTGGGTCGACATCACCTCGGTGCCAGAGGTGGCAAACACCCTCACCATTACAGGTTTGGCATATGGATGGGGGAAACCGAGGCACAGCCTGCCGTCTTCGGAAAGAGAGAAGCGAACCGCCGCAGGCTGATGGTCGGAAATCTCCTTGATATCCGACAAGCCCAAGATATAGAGCAGACCCTTGTATGCATCTATCTCGCCATAACCATAGAAATTGTTGGGATACTCGAGCGACTCGTCGTAGCGACGGCTGGTCTGCCGTATCACCTCCATCACATCGTCGCGGCTGAGCGTGGGCTCGGCCTCGAGCCATAGGGCGATGGCACCAGCCGCCACAGGTGTGGACATCGATGTGCCACTATTGGAATTCCAGGCGTAGGTGCGGCCATTGAACTCGAAATGCTCCACATCCGACTCGATATCGGAAGCGTCGGGACAGGCCTCGAGGTAATACGAACTGTAGGACGAGATGATGTTGGTGCCTGGCGCCATCACATCGGGTTTCACTCTGCCATCAAAAGTAGGACCTACCGACGAATAGTCGCTGCGCTCACCATTCGACCCTTTGTTATATACATGCAAATCTCCCTTGTAGTTGACGTACTGTGTGCGATATCCTGTGGCCCCCGTGCAGATGACCGCCGGCGCACTCGAGGGAGAGTGGATGGAATAGGCACTGCTACCCAGCGACTCATCCTCAGGCACAAGGTATCCCCCTCCTCGGAACATCTCCAGTTCGACATTCTCTCCCTTGAGGTCGACCGCCACATAATAGTCGAGTCCCAGTCGCTTGTCGGTGCCAACGATCACCTCCACCACCTCTTCGGCCGCATTGTAGTATGAGGGGTAGCGGGTAGCGGTGATGTGATATGTTTTTCCGCCCACCTCCAAGGTGTCGGTAAGAAGAGAGTCGGAACGGAGATAGATGTCGGCGGGCCGGAGCAAATAGGTCTGACGGGCATTGTCGGGACCATAGAGCACGAAATCAAGCATATAGTCATCGGAAGTCGTCTTCACGGAGAAATAACCCGAAGAGCCACCCGATATGAGCGCCACCCTTGCCGACTCCATACCCACAGGCTTCACCACATGGGCCACCTGATGGCCGGCATTGCCTGCCGAAGCCACGATGATGCGTCCTGGACCGACCAGGCTGTCGAGCATCTCGTAATAGAGGGCGTCGTCGCCACGGAAGTCCATCATCGACCCCTCGCTGAACGACACCACACAAGGCTTGCCCACCGACTTGGCATAATCGAAGATATATTTGAATCCCAAAGCGTCGAGGGCATAGGTGTACTTGTAGACATCGGCAGAATCGATGAGAGAGATATCCTCGGTCACGGCATTGCTCACCAGACAGATGTCGCTGCCAGGAGCCATACCGCGGTAGGAGGTGTCGTATCCGCTTCCCGCCGCACACCCCAATGTGTGGGTACCATGCGAGATGATGTGGGCATCGCGGGAATGGGCATACGTCTTCAGGGCCTCCTCGGTAGTATACTCCGCCCCCACATAGAGGTCGCTGCCAAGAGTATCGAGTGAGAGGAAATCCCACATCCGCTTGATACGGTATTCGGAAAGGCTAGTATCGTAGAAATTGGGATGTGTGAGGTCGAAGCCGATATCCTGAACACCCACCACCACGCCACGGCCAGTGAAAGCCTGGGGCAACAGCTCACCGGCATGCGCCTTAGCCCCACCCAAGAGCACCAACGTGGTGTCCATCTGTATGGAGTTGCCTTGCCGGGCCTCGATGCGCGACACCTCGGGCCGGAGCGACAAGGGCGAGAGACTGCGCAAGGGTATGCTTGCCACATAAAGATTGCCAAACCTGGCCAGACTGCGCCCCCCGTAAAGGGCGAGGAGGCTGTCGGCATTTCCCTCAATGCGCACGAAAGCACACAACTCGCGGTCGCCAGCCGAAGGCATCCGCCTCATCCTGCCCGTAGTTTCCATCGCCAGCTGCCTCACCATCGACGACATCTTGGCATAATTGGCCTGTTGGCACCATGCCGTGAGTGTGAGGAGCAAGAAAACAAGCGATATGGTAGTTTTTCTCATAAATTACGATTTTTCATATATAAAAGGATATGGTTGCAAAATAAGCGAAAATTTATCAAATCAGCAAATAATTAAGCAGGAAAGAGGGTTTTTCGCTTTTACTCCCATTTTTTTGACGTAGGTCAAAAAAGAGGGGCTGTTAACGCAAACAGGGAAGAAAAAACTTGATGTTGGAGAAAAAACGCCCTACCTTTGCACCAGCGAAATGCAAAAAAAGGATAACAATTATTATTAACAAGGAAGAGCCTCAAGCAGGCTCCAGAAACTAAAATTTAAAGAAAGGGTAAAAAGATGAAAAGATTTGTATTAAGCGTTATGGTCATGATGAGTATGACAATGGCATTTGCCGAGAACGAGGACAACAATGCCACCAACTCTACCGAGGCTTACGTCATGCGTGTGAACATGAACAAACTGGGTCAGGCCCTGAACCTGAGCCGCGACCAGTATGACTTCGTGGAGGATGCCATGATTGCCTTCAGTGCCGACCTGATGAGCGTGGCCTCTGCCTCGGAAGACTCGCGCAAGGCTATGATGCGCAACGCAGTGAACAAGAACCTCTCTGCTGCCCGCAGCATTCTCAACAAAGCGCAATATCACAAATATCTCATGCTGCTCAACGCCACAATCAACAATCGTGGTCTGAACAAGTAAGTCATTGAGAACAGCCTAATTATTGATAAGGGATGCCTTCGGGTGTCCCTTTTTTTATGAAAAGTGAATTATTCTAGAAGATCAAGCCTCCCCATGTGGGAGGCTATTTGTTTGTCGGGGGAGAGGCGGGCGAAGATAGGCGGCGGCTCGGCAAAGAAAGCAAAAACTTCGTATTTTGCTTTGCTTTTCACTCGCCTTGCACTATCTTTGCATGAAAGAAATGCCTATGGAACGCAACGAGCAGCTACGCATCGCCTGGAACTTTGTGGAAAACACCGGCAAGACCATCTTCCTCACAGGAAAAGCAGGAACGGGGAAGACCACGTTCCTGAAAACCGTGGTGGAGAAATCGAAGAAAAGGTCGATTGTCGTGGCTCCCACGGGGGTGGCAGCCATCAATGCCGGTGGCGTGACCATCCACTCGTTCTTCCAACTGCCGCTCTCGCCCTATGTTCCCAATACCGTCTACAAGGAGAAATTTGACTTCAGCCGTGAGAAGCGCCGCATCATTGCCTCACTCGACTTGCTCATCATCGATGAGATCTCGATGGTGCGTGGCGACCTGCTCGATGCCGTGGACAACGTGCTGCGCAGATACCGCAACCATTTTCTGCCCTTCGGAGGCGTGCAACTGCTGATGATCGGCGACCTGCAACAACTCACCCCCGTGGTGACACCCGACGACGAGCAACTGCTCAGGCCCTACTACGACACCCCTTACTTCTTCAGTTCGAAAGCCTTGGCGCAGACCGACTATGTGACGATACAGCTCGACAAGGTGTACCGGCAACAAGACGAGGCATTCATCGATATCCTGAACCATATCCGTGAGGGCCATGCCACCGATGCCGACCTGGCATGCCTCAACGCCCGCTACCAGCCCCAATTCTCCACACCCCCTGGCGAACTGTTCATCCGGCTCACCACACACAACCGCCTGGCCGACAATCATAACGACAAGGAACTCGCACGCCTCAGTGGTCAGCCACACACCTACAATGCCGAGGTGGAAGGCAATTTCCCCACCACCTCGTTCCCCACCAGTGAGAGACTGGTGCTCAAGGTGGGCACACAGGTCATGTTCATCAAGAACGACCCCTCGGGCGAGCAACGCTACTACAACGGGAAAATAGGGCGCGTGGTGGAACTGAACGCCACACAAGTGATGGTGCTATGCCCCGACGGCCAAGAACCCATTGAGGTGGAGCCACTGGTATGGGAAAACTCACGCTACACCCTCAACACCGAGACCAATGAGATAGAGACCAAGGTGGAGGGCACGTTCAGTCAATTACCCCTGCGACTGGCATGGGCCATCACCATCCACAAGAGCCAGGGACTCACCTTCGACCATGCCATCATCGACGCCAGCCTATCGTTCGCCCCCGGACAAGTGTATGTGGCCCTGAGCCGCTGTCGGACACTGGAGGGGATGGTGCTCTCGTCGCTCATCCCCCGCAACGCCATTATCTCCGACCATCGGGTGGACAATTATATCGCCCACCAGGAAGAGCACGCGCGGGAGAGCATAGCACGACTGCCCCAACTGAAAGAAGAATACTACAGGTTCCTGCTCATCGAACTGTTCGACTTCCATGAGCTCCTCATGCACCAGGAGCATATGGTGCGCGCCTTCGTGGAGTATTTCTCACACAGTCATCCCCAACTGGAGAACCTGCAGAAGCAGACCCTTGAGAAAATGCGCACCGAGGTGGTGACCGTGGCAGAGAAATGGGTGTCGGCCATCGCACGGAGCACCATGGAGGCCCTGAATTCCGAACCCTTCCTGCAAAGGGTGAGAAAAGGAGCCGAATACTTCGGCCAGCACCTCGACCAAATCTTCTCGAAGCCCGTCAGCATGACCAGTGAGGTGAATACGAACAACAAACAAGCCATGAAACGTCTTGCCAATGTGCTGGGCGACCTCAGGCAATGCTGGAGCGCAAGACTCACCCTACTCACCCAAATCGCCCTGAAAGGCTTCACCATCGACAATTACCTAAGGGAAAAGCAAATGGCCATGCTCGACAGTATGGAGATGGAGGAAAATACGGGCTCCAGCAGAAAGAGGAGCAAGCGGCCGGCCAAGTCCAAGCAGCCCAAGGAACCCAAGGAGAAGTCGTGGGCCGTGACGCTGAGGATGCGCAAGCAAGGCCTTACTCCCGAACAGATAGCCGTGGAGCGCTGTCTCGCCCTGACCACCATCATCGGGCATCTGGTAAAATGCATGGAAGACGGACACATCACACTCGACGAGATCATCACCCCCGAAAACCAACAAGCCATCCGACGGGCTATCCACAAGGCAGGAGAGGGAGCCACTTTAACAGAGATAAAAATGCTCTGCCCTCCAAGCACCACTTACGACGAAATCAGACTCGTGAAGGAGATGTAAGGAAGCGGAATTCCAAACAAAAAACATTTAATTGTTTGGAATTCCGCTTAGCTTGCACTAACTTTGCAAAATCCTTTATCACAGCATTTATCAATACACACTATATTTATGGACAACAAATACATTTCGGTGAACTACCAACTCTATGCTGACACCGACGGCGAGAAGCAACTGATAGAAGAGTGCCCCGAGGGACAGCCCTTCTGGTTTATCACTGGCATGGGCATCACGCTGCCCGAATTCGAGAAAGCCCTCATCGACCTGAACAAGGACGACAGTTTCGACTTCGTCATCCAAAAAGCCGACGCCTATGGCGACTACATGGACGACCGTATCGTGGAACTCGACAAGAACATCTTCATGCCCGACGGCAAACTTGACGAGAAACTGATTTACGTGGGTGCCATTATCCCCCTGATGAACGAGGACGGCAACCGTTTCAATGGCCGTATCCTGGAGATAGGCGAGAAAGTGGTGACCGTGGACCTGAACCACCCTTATGCGGGTTTCGACCTCAACTTCAAGGGTACGGTTGTGGAAAGCAGGCCCGCCACCAACGAAGAGATGGAGCGCATGGCCAAATTCCTCAGTGGTGAGGGATGCGGCGGATGCAATGGCGGCGGATGCGACAGTTGCGGCGGTGGAGACTGCGGTGGCGGATGCGGTGGATGCTGAAAACACAGCGACAATGAGAAATACATTCGGCAACCTTTTTACCCTGACCACCTTTGGTGAGAGTCATGGTCCTGCTGTGGGAGGCGTTATCGATGGCATGCCCGCCGGCATAGAAGTGGACTTGGCCTTTATCCAGCACGAACTCGACCGAAGGCGACCAGGCCAGAGCGACCTTACCACAGCGCGCAACGAAGCCGACCAGGTGGAACTCCTCAGTGGTGTGTTTGAAGGTAAGACCACAGGCACGCCCATAGGGTTCCTGGTGCGCAACAGCAACCAGCACTCACAGGACTACGAGAACCTGAGATGTGTCTTCAGACCCTCGCATGCCGACTATACTTACCAACAAAAATACGGTATCAGAGATCATCGTGGAGGTGGGAGAACATCAGCGCGAATAACTATTAGCAGATGCGTGGGAGGGGCATTCGCAAAACTTTTGCTCCGACAAATCGGCATCAGTGTCAAAGCCTACACTTCGCAGGTGGGCGACATCGCACTAGCCCCCGACTATCACCAATACAACCTGGGAGAGACGGAGCACAATGCCGTGAGATGTCCGGATGCGGAGAAAGCCGAGCAGATGGCTAGGCTTATCCGCGAGGTAAAAGCGCAGGGCGACACCATTGGTGGAGTCATTACCTGTGTGGTGAGCGGCTGCCCTACCGGAATGGGAGAGCCAGAGTTCAGCAAACTTCACGCCGCCCTGGGCGGAGCGATGCTGAGCATCAACGCCGTGAAAGGATTTGAATATGGCGAGGGGTTCGCCAGTGCCTGTCGCCGTGGCAGTGAGCTCAACGACCTGTTTGTATCGAAAGACGGACGTATAGGAACCGCCACCAATCACAGTGGAGGCATTCAGGGAGGCGTGAGCAATGGCGAGGACATCTATTTCCGTGTGGCCTTCAAGCCCGTGCCCACCATCCTTCAGGAACAAGAGACCGTAGACTGGGAAGGCAATTCCACCACCGTAAAGGCCAAAGGCAGGCACGATCCGTGCGTCCTTCCCCGGGCAGTCCCCATCGTTGAAGCTATGGCGGCAATGGTGATGGCCGATTATGTTTTATTATCCAAAACCACCAAAATTTAGCTTTTTGTAAGATTTTGATGCCAAAAAGTGTTAAATACTTCCGTTTTGAACATATTTTCTACATGTATTAGATGGGAATATACGGAATTATTATATATTTGTACCCGATTAATCTGGGTTTGAGAAAATCCTCATTAGTTTAGTTAAGTCTAGTTTAGTTTTTGTGTTGGTTGAGGGCAGCGAAATGCTGCCCTCACATTTTTGAGCCTATGCGACTACCGGTAAAGGTTCCACCAAGCCCTCATGGAGACGACCTCCGGGGCGTCAGATGACCCCTATGATTTCTTTCACGCTCTTACATCCATGGTTGTCGAGCCATTGGTCTATGCCATCGATGATGCTTACCGTCACCGTGGGGTCGAGGAAATTGGCCGTGCCCACCTCGATGGCCGTAGCCCCAACCATGAGGAACTCGATGGCATCGGTGGCACACGAGATGCCGCCAAGTCCCACTACAGGAATCTTCACAGCCTTGGCCACCTGCGACACCATCCTCAGGGCCACAGGTTTCACGGCAGGTCCGCTAAGGCCGCCTGTGCCGATGCTGAGCAACGAGCAGCGCCGCTCGATATCCACCGCCATACCCATGATCGTATTGATGAGCGACACGCTGTCGGCCCCCTCGGCCTCACAGGCCCTGGCTATCTCAGCGATATCCGTGACGTTGGGCGAGAGTTTCACGATGAGCGTCTTATGGTAGCGCTGGCGCACAGCCCTCACCACCGACGCCGCTCCCTTGGTCGTGACACCAAAGGCCATCCCCCCTTGTTTCACATTAGGGCAGGAGATATTCAGTTCGATAGCCGGTATGCGTTCAAGCCTGGCGACCCTGGCGGCACATTCGGCATAGTCTTCGGGAGATGAGCCACTCACGTTCACAATCATGTTGGTGCCGATATCCTTGATTTGCGGGTAGATGTGCTCGCAGAAATAGTCTACGCCCTTGTTCTGCAGTCCCACGCAATTGAGCATCCCAGAAGCCGTCTCAGCCATTCTGGGATAGTCGTTGCCCTCACGAGGATGGAGTGTGGTGCCCTTGACGATGATTCCACCCAGACGGCTGAGGTCGATGAAGTCGGAGAACTCCAAACCATACCCGAAAGTACCAGAAGCCGTCATAACCGGATTCTTCAGAAACAAATCAGAAATATTTACATTTAGATTGGCCATAATAATTGATTAATATTTAACACCGGACCATCTTTACACACACACAAGTTACCCTCGGTAGTACCTTCCACACAACAGAGACAGGCACCCAGTCCACAAGCCATCTTGTTTTCAAGCGACACCTCGCAGTCGATGCCATTGGCCTTGGCATACTTGGCCACAGCCATCATCATGGGTTTCGGACCACAGGTATAGATACGGTCGAAATGCTCATCCGACAACACAGAATGTTGAGTGACGAACCCTTTCTGACCTGCAGAGCCATCCTCTGTGGTGAGCAGCACGCGGCCTATACGTTCAAAGCAAGATAATTGTACCAGATCGCCCACACCTCTGGCACCGAGGAGGAAGGTTGGTTGGCACCCTAGTTGGCGCAACCGTTCACCCAGGAATAGCAGAGGAGCCACACCTACCCCACCCCCTATGAGCAAATAATGCCCTTGCGGAGAGGAAGGCATGGTGAAGCCATTGCCCAGGGGTATGATGCAGTTGAGAAAATCGCCTCTTCGCAGGCATTCCAAGCGGCGAGTCCCCTCTCCGACCATAGCGACAAGAAGCCACACCTCATTGAGCTCATCATCCACATAATGGATGGATATGGGCCGGCGCAGGAATGTGGCCGGTGACCCATCTATACGCAGTTCGGCAAACTGTCCCGGCAGCATATCCGGAAGTTTTGTGTCGCTGGTGAGCCTGATGAGCAGGTAGCGGTCACCCAGGTGTTCCACCGACACCACCTTTAAATCTAACAGATACTTTTTCATCATGCCACAAATATATATAAAAAATCCGACTTACGGGCAGAAGTCACCAAAAAGGTGGCACAAAAAATACGGGCACTCGCCTTCAGGTGATGCCCGTAATCCGAAGAAATGTTATCCATTTTTGAAAACATCGACGTAAGAGGCTATATCACAAAGCCTACGCCCAATAAAAATAATTGATTGATTGGAAATGTATATTAATAGAATATGTGTACTATCTAACTGTTCTTTGGCACGAACGCCTCATAGGTGTTATCATCATAGAAAACCCGGATCTCGGTGATTTTCCTTTTCGAAATGTCAAGGTTTTTCTTATCCGCTACATCATTATTCAGATTGATTCCCTTGACTGCAACACCTACAGTGCGCTTTGCACTCCCTTGACTGTCGTTCTTTGAATCGCTCTCTCCTGCTAGGGTAGGAGGTAGGCTGTCGACTGGTGTATTATGGGGTTGACCTTCAGTCTTATACATGCTTCCCACACCTGTAAGCAGCCAGTCGAGATCAATATTCGGAATTTTACGACGTATAGCCTCCACCTGGTTGAGTGTTGGCTTGGTGCGCCCTGTAAAGATACCACTTAACACCGAGGATGAAATCCCGGTGAACTGCGAGAAGGCCTGCTGGGTCATGTGTTGTGACTCCATGATTTGTTTTATTCTATCTTTCATAAGAAGAAGAAGATACAGGGTAAGAGCCATATTTTGGCCCATTTCACTTTGATTTTACAAAGGTAAACGTTTTTTTTGAAAAATGCAAGCAATTGAAGGAAAAATTTAAAATCTGCAAATCAACAAAAACAAATTGAAAAATACAAAGAATCAACATTTTCAAATTCGAATTCAAATATGAAAATGTAAAATCCCTATAAGCTGTATAAATACTTTACAAGGGAAAAGTTGAATGAATAAATGCAAAATATTGGGTTTAAACCTATTATAAATACTGAAAATACGCATTTTAAGATATTTTTACTAAAATGAGGTAATTTAGGTGGTTTTAATAAATAAAATAGTGGAATGTTAAGGTATATATGGTTGATTATCAGTGCGTTATTTGAAAATATGCAATGTGCATAATTATTCATTCGAATATTTAAACTCGGTATTTTACATTTTTAAATTGATTTGAATTTCAATTTGTAAATTTCAATTTGTTGTGTAAAATTTCAAATTTCCAATTTTGTTTTGTTGATTTTTAAATTTCGAATTTTATTTTTAAAACGTTAAAAAATGCAAACACATGATTTGCCAGAGCTGAAAAAGTCGATTTTTCGTCGTTTTTCGAGTTTTGTTGGCGACAGTCAGGAAAAACACGAAAAATCGGAGTTTTGAGGGGCACAAAATGGTGGAATTTGTTGTTTGCTTGCGTTTTAGGCCATAAAAAAGCCCCATGAGAATGGGGCAAACTAGACGGTCGAGCAGATATTTTTGGTCGTTTTTCAGTGCAAAATGAAATAAACGAGCTCTTTCAGCAGGTCTCCAGGAGTGGTATTTGGGTTATTTATTCCCTTGCTTTTCGCATCAGTTACTCTTATTTGGTGTATGATCTGCATTGTTTTCATTCCGTTGAAGGATCTCAGGGCGGCTACATAATCTTTTGCCGGATATGTGGATTTGAAGTTGAGTGCTGCGGCAATCCCCTTCTCACTTTTATCTGTATAATGAGCGATCATGAGGTTCTGGAAGAAAGTGAACAGTCCGGGCAAGAAAGCGTAGAGCGAGGTGGTCTTTGGATTGCTGTCAATATATTTTACTATCTTGTTTGCTTTGAGCACATCCCTCCTGACGATAGCGTCGCGCAGTTCGAAGAAGTTGTAGTCTTTGCTGATGCCTATTTTGCTCTCTACGATTTCGGGAGTCACCACCCTACTGTCACCGATAGAGATGAGCGTCTTGTCGAGTTCCGAGGCCAGCCGTGAGAGATCGTTCCCCACGGCGTCGGCCACCATTTGCTTTGCCTTGGCATCAATAGAAACATTTTTCTCCTTGAGATATTTCTCGATGAAGACCGGGATTTCGTAGTCGCGTTTCTTCTCGCTGTTGAACACGGCTCCCCTACTGGACAGTTCTTTGGTATAGTTCTTCCTTGCGTCGAGTTTTCCGTGCTTGTAGCAGAACACCAGGATGGTGGTAGGCGAAGGGTGCTCGAAATAATGGGTAAGCCGGTCCCACCCTTTCAGGTTTTGCGCCTCCTTCACGATGATCACCTGATATTGTGCCATCATGGGGAACCGTTTTGCCATATCGGCGATTTGTGCGGCGTTGGCGTCAAGCCCATAGAGCACGGTCTGGTTGAAGTCCCTCTCTTCGGGTGTGAGCACGGTCTCCTCGATTATCTGCGTCACCTTATCTATATAATAAGGTTCCTCGCCCATGAGTAAGTACAGGGGCATGAACTTTCGTTGTTTGAGGTCGCTTACCAGTGCCTCGTATGAAATTTTCCCAGCCATGTTGGAGAATGACGTTTCAATTATAGCGCAAAAATCGCGGATTCATCCCCGAAATGCGCATGTTTTTATTATCTTTGCATCGGACAACGTCCGTTTCGTTGCAAAGTTACTAAAATGATTCGATTAAACCTTCCCCCTTTTGGCATAAAAATTGCGGACCACGGAGGTAAGCATATGATTTTCGACCCACTACGTCGCAAATACGTGTCGCTCACCCCAGAGGAGTGGGTTCGCCAGCATTTTGTCAATTACCTGACCACTTGTCTTGGCTACCCTTCGTCGCTACTTGCCAACGAAGTGGAGTTGCAGATCGGGCAGAAACACCTCCGTTGCGACACGATTGTCTACGGCAAGCAAGCAGAGCCCCGAATGATTGTGGAGTACAAGGCTCCCCACATCACGCTCACGCAAAAGGTGTTCGACCAGATTTCGGTTTACAATCTTTTGCTGCATGTCGACTATCTTGTGGTGAGCAATGGCATGCAGCACTTTTGCTGTCAGATGGATTATGAGAATCAAAAATATTTATTTTTAGAAGAGATTCCAAGATACGAAAATATTTAACATATCAATCATTAACCTATACTAAGACATGGGTATATTCAAATGGATAGGTGGAGCCCTTGGCTTCATGGTCGCTCCCCCACTCGGTATCTTCCTCGGATATTTCATCGGCAGTCTGATCGACGGCATCTTCGACTCCGACGACGGTGGCACCTATTATCAGGAATCGGATGGAAGTCAGGCGGGCGGATATAGCAGCAGCCGTTACGACTCGGGGCGCCGCAACAGTTTTCTGTTCTCCATGTTGGTATTGGCCTCCTACATTATCCGTGCCGACGGCAAGGTGATGCATTCGGAAATGGAGTATGTGAGGCAATTCCTCAGGGTGAACTTTGGGGAATCGGCCGTTCAGCAAGGCAACGACATTATCCTTCGCTTGCTTGAGGAGCAGAAGAAGACGACGCGCTACGTCTACCAGCAACGCATCCGTGAGGTGTGCCAGCAGATAGCCGCATCGCTGAACTACAGCGAGCGCCTACAGCTGCTCAACTTCCTTGTCGACCTGGCCAAGGCCGACGGCAGCGTGCCCCCTTCTGAACTCAATGTACTCTATGAGATAGCCCAGTATCTGGGCATGAGCCGCAGCGATGTCGACATGATGCTTAACCTGAACCGTGGCGGCAGTTCTGAAGGCACATTGGAGGAAGCCTACAAGGTGTTGGGCGTGCCACCCACAGCCACCGACGACGAGGTGAAGAAAGCCTACCGCAAGTTGGCCCTTGAGCACCATCCCGACCGAGTGTCGGCCCTTGGCGACGACGTTCGCAAGGCCGCCGAGAAGAAGTTCCAGGAGATCAATGCCGCGAAAGAGAAAATCTACAAGGCCCGCGGTTTGTAACCATCTCCGGGCGACATACAGCAAGACTGAGTTCCTATACCCACATACGTGAAGAGGCGCCCCAGGGCGCCTCTTCTGTATTGGTAAAGAATCATATTGGCAAATGCCGTGCCTTACTCATAGTGTGTATCGAGATACACCACCTTGGTGACGAGGTACTCCTCGACACCGTGCTTGCCGTCGGCACCACCGATACCGCTCTTCTTCATACCGGCATGGAATCCCTGCATGGCCTCGAAGTGCTCGCGGTTGATGTACACCTCGCCAAACTCCAGTTCCCTGCACACCTTGGCAGCGATATCGATGTTCTTGGTGAATACCGATGAAGCCAGTCCGTATTCCACGTCGTTAGCCCATGCGATGACCTGGTCGATATCGTCGAACTCCACGATGGGGAGCACCGGTCCGAAGGTTTCCTCATGCACGATGTCGAAGTCCTGCTTCACGTCATCGAGCACGGTGGCGGCATAGAAGTAGCCCTTCTCTCCCACTCTCTTTCCACCGCATAGCAGTTTTGCGCCCTGCTTGATGGCGTTGGCCACCTTGGCCTCCACACTCTCGAGCGCGCGTTTCTCCACGAGCGGTCCCATATCCACATTGTCGTCGGCGCAAGGGTCGCCCACCTTCACGGCCTTCATCTTCTTGACGAGGAGGTCGGTGAACTCTTTCTTGATGTCCTTATGCACATAGACGCGCTCGGCGTTGTTGCAGATCTGGCCGTTGTTTCCGATTCTCGAATCCACCACCCACTGTGCAGAAGCCTCGAGGTCGGCGTCTGGGAAGACGATGGCAGGAGCCTTTCCACCCAACTCGAGCGACACTTTGGTGATGTTGTTTGCGGCAGCCTTCATGATGCTCTCGCCAGCGCCCACGCTTCCCGTGACGCTCACGATGCCGATCTTCGGGCTCTTGGCCAATGCGTCGCCCACCACGGAGCCCTTGCCCGTGATGACATTGAACACGCCTGCGGGCAGTCCGGTCTCGTCGACCACTTTGGCGAACTCGCAGCAGTTCTCAGGTGTGAGTTGTGAAGGTTTGATGACGATGGTACATCCAGTGATAAGCGCTGCTCCCGCCTTTCTGGCAATGAGGAAGAAGGGGAAGTTCCACGGCAGGATACCGGCCACCACACCGATAGGCTCCTTGAAGAGCATGATGTTCTCGCCACGGCGGTCGCTGGGGATGATCTCGCCCTCGATTTGGCGTGCGAAGGTAGCCATATAGTCGAAGTAATCGGCGGTGACAGCCACCTCCACGGTGGCCCAGTTGCGGGTCTTACCTTGCTCGCGCATGATAATGTCGACGAACTCATCCTGGCGTTTGCGGATGCCATCGGCCATTTTGTTCAGGTAGGCGGCGCGCTCGATGGCGGGAGTCTTGGCCCAGCTCTTCTGTGCAGCCTTTGCAGCATCGAGAGCCTCGTCCACCTCCTCTACCGTGCCTTCCGGCTGGCGGCTGATGACCTCTTCTGTGGATGGGTTCAGTACGTCGATCCATTTGCCCGACTTACTCTCAACGAACTTGCCGTTGATGTACATTTTCAAGTCTTTCATAAGTTTGATTGTTTTAGTTAGACATTCAATATAGGGATATTAGTGTTTCATTCCAAACGGAAATTCATGGTCTGTACGAAATAGCGCCCGAAGCGTGATTTCACCACAAAAATAGAAAAAAAAAATCACAATCCAAACGGATTATGATTTTTTAAGCGTTTACGTGCCAAAAAGCGTTGGCAGACGATTCCCGGGATTAATTCTCCTCGGTGGTCTCGGTCTTTCTTTTGCTCCGAGAGGAACGTTTCTTTGGTTTCTCCTCCGTGGTGGTCACTGTTTTCACGCCAGCCAGTTCGGGGTCGATAAGAATACGTCCGCAATACTCACACACAATGATTTTCTTGTGCATCTTGATGTCGAGTTGTCGCTGTGGAGGAATTTTGTTGAAGCATCCACCGCAGGCATCGCGCTGCACATACACCACGCCGAGTCCGTTGCGTGCGTTCTTCCGGATACGCTTGAAACTGGTGAGCAGCCTGGGTTCGATTTTCATTTCCAGTTCGCTGGCCTTGCTCTTCAGCTTGTCCTCTTCCTCCTTGGTTTCCTGGAGGATTTCGTCGAGCTCGCCTTTCTTCTCTTCGAGCACCTGTTTGCGGTCCTCCACGAGTTCCTGGTTTTGCTTGAGCACGGTCTCGCGCTCTTCTATTCTAGAGAGAGCCTCGCGGATTTTCTTGTTACAGAGTTCGATTTCAAGCGTCTGGAACTCGATTTCCTTGCTCAGCATGTCATACTCTCTGTTGTTTTTCACCTCGTTGAGTTGCTGGTTATACCTGGCCACGCTTGCCTCGGCCTCGGCAATCTCGCCTTTTCTCTGCGAGATGGCAGTTTGGAACTCAGCGATTTCTTTCTGGATTTTCTCAATACGGGTGCTCAGTCCGGTGATTTCGTCTTCCAGGTCCTGCACCTCGAGAGGCAGTTCGCCTCTCAATGCTCTTTTCTCATCGATTTGCGACAGTGTGGACTGCAGTTCGAAGAGCGCCTCCAGTTTTTTCTCTACTGGTAAATCTGTGGGATCTTTTTTTGCCATGTGTTATAAACATATAATCGGATTGGTGTTGACTTTTGTCAGGAAGCCCCTGACACCCTTGCACCTCTCCGTGATGATTGATTTGAATATTTCGTTGGTGAATTGTTCACTTTGATAGTGGCCGATGACGCAGATTTGAATTTCCTGCTCATGTCCGAAGAAGTCGTGGTAGTGCATCTCTCCTGTGATGAAGGCGTCGGCCTGACAAGCGATGGCCTCGTCGAGGAGGAAAGCCCCTGCCCCACCGCAAAGTGCCACCCGTCGGATTTCGCGCCCGAGGAGTTGGTTGGCCTGCACGCATTCCACGCCGAATCGCTCTTTTACCATTTTCACTAAGTCGGCGGCCTTCATGGGTTGGGGCAACTCGCCCACCACCCCACTTCCGCCCTCGATGCCCATCACGGTTTTGGGCGCGAGGATCCTCACGTCGGCGAGTTGCATTTTCTCGGCGATTTTGTAGTTGACTCCCCCCTTGGCATTATCGAGGTTGGTATGCATCGACACGATGGTGATGTCGTTTTTCACGGCCTTCACCACACATCGTTGCACCATGTTGTAGTCGGACACCTGCTTGAGTCCGCGGAAGATAAGTGGATGGTGTGAAACGATAAGGTTGCACCCCAGGCTGATTGCCTCGTCGATGATTTCCTCGGTCACGTCAAGACACAATAATGCCCCTGATGCATCCGTCTCTGTCAATCCCACTTGCAGGCCGGCATTATCGTAGTCTTCCTGCAGGGGCAGAGGCGCGAATTGTTCAAGGGCACGTAGCACTTCTTTTATTTTCACGCTATTCTGCTTTTGGTTCCAAAAACATTAGTCTGCAAATTTAGTGATTTTTCCCGTGATTTTGGCAAAAAAGCACATTGATTTAACCTTTTTTAGTGACTTCAGGAGGGTCTTCCACTTTGCACGGCAGAAAGAACAGCATCAACGGCCTTCGGTGGTATCATGCCAAAATCTTCTCCGCCATTTGTTTTCCGGCATCATATGCACGCTGCAAGTCCTGCTCCCAATGCTCGTCACGCCACTGGCGCTTGGCCTCCTCGGAGAAGCTGGCAAGTTCGAAGCGGTCGTAGTTCTTCACCTGATAAGTGTTGTAGGCCACCAAGCGTTCGGGTTCTCCGAGGGCTGCTTTGATACAATATTCCATCGAGCCGTAGCCTTGGCTGTTATTACGTTCAGGTGTTCCGTTCATGGTTTCCACCAGCACCACGGGCATCCGTTTCGGAGCAGTCATGCTGTAGTCGTTGTATGATAGCCACGGGAAAGCCAAACGCTCCAAGAAGGTGCGCATCTGTCCTGTCACGTCGCCGAAATATATCGGTGAGCCAAGCACCAGACCGTCGGCCTGTGCAATCTCTTCGAGCACAGGGGTCAGTGCATCCTTGAACTTGCAGACATTAGAAGCCTTGCCCTTGATTTTGCAGGCCATGCACGACATGCAGCCTTTGTAGTCCATTCCATACAGGCGTATGGTCTTCACTTCGATTTCGCTGCTCACCGATTGTGCGCCTTCAGCAAACTTCTTCAGCATCGAGGCCGTGTTGAAAGTCTTTCTCGGACCTCCGTCGATTAGGATTATTTTCTTCATTTTTTGGGGGTGTTATTTGTTCACGAATTTGGTTTTATCCTTTCCAAGGAACCCGGAGCGGCATTTTCCTATTGATAAATGTCTTACTCATGCAAAAATACTCTTTTTTCAGATGAATTTATGGTTTTTCTTTGTACATTTGCAACACCACCTTCAAGAATCGGCAAAAAAGCGATTCTTCATAGCAAGCTAAAACAAATCATACCAGAATCATGACATACAAGAACATTCTCCTTACAGCTGTCTTTGCTGTCTTTGCAACAGCTGTTCACGCACAAGTGACCATCGACATCGACACCCAGCAACGTGGGCCAAAGGTGAGTCCCATGCTCTATGGCATTTTCTACGAAGACATCAACCATGCCGCCGACGGTGGTCTCTATGCCGAGTTGATTCGCAACCGCTCGTTTGAGGACGGGCCACGTTATGGCGCTCCTGCCGACATGCAGGGCTGGTCGACGTATGCCGCTGCCCCATCGCAGCTCACGGCAAGACTCATTCAGCCCTCGAAGAAGACACCGCTGCTCAATGCCGTGCAGCACAACGCCCTGGAACTCGACATCAAGGCCTCGCCCTCCATACCAGTCTGTTTGGTGAACGAGGGCTATTGGGGCATCAATGCCGTGCAAGGTCGCAGCTACCGTCTGTCGTTCTGGGCCAAGACCCTGAAATATCAAGGCACCGTGAAGGCTACGCTCTGTTCGCAGGACGGCGCGCAGATATATGCCGAGTGCACAGTCGGCGGATTCCCTGCCATCAAGGCCAAGGGCTGGACGAAGTATGAGGCTTCGTTCACTGCCAACGACAACGACCCTCAGGCACAGTTTGTCCTGGTCTTCGACGGTGTGGGGAAAGTGCAACTCGATATGGTGAGCCTCTTCCCGCCCACGTTCAAGAACCGCGACAATGGCATGCGCCCCGACCTGGCCAACATGCTTTGGCAGATGCACCCGAAGTTCATGCGTTTCCCCGGAGGCTGTTTTGTGGAAGGCCAGGAGAGTCCCGACAACGCCTTCCGTTGGGAGCGCACCATCGGACCGATAGAGGAACGTGAGGGCCACTGGAACGTGAACTGGGGCTACCGCACCACCGACGGCCTGGGCTATCATGAGTACCTGCAGCTGGCCGAAGACTTGGGTGCCAAGCCGCTCTTCGTGGTCAACGTAGGTTTGTGGCATGGTGGCATGACCCCCTACGACAGCATCCAGCCATGGATTGACGAGTGTCTGAACGCCATTGAATATGCCAATGGTCCCATCACATCGAAATATGGTGCCATGCGCGCCAATAACGGGCATCCGGAGCCTTTCGGACTGGAATACCTGGAGGTGGGCAACGAGAACAACCAACCCGATCCGCGCCAGCAGAGCGACCACTACTACGAGCGCTATGACCAGTTCTACAAAGCCATCCGCGCCAAATATCCTGAGATGAAAATCATCGGCAACGTGGTGGCATGGGGCGACGACAACCCGAAGTGGAACTCCACGCTGCCTGTGGACCTTCTTGACGAGCATTACTATCGCTCACCCGACTGGTTTGCCGGAGCATTCCACAAATACGACAGTTACGACCGCCGCGGTCCGAAGATCTATGTGGGTGAATATGCAGTGACCAACGGCTTCGGCAATCTGGGCAACATGAACGCCGCCCTAGGTGAGGCCGTCTATATGATGGGTATGGAGAACAATTCCGACGTCGTGGAGTTGGCATCATACGCACCCATTTTCGTCAACGAGAACGATGCCCGCTGGCGTCCCGACATGATACGTTTCAGCAGTAGCCGAGTCATGGGAACTCCTTCCTATTATGTGCAGCAACTCATGCCTCAGCACATCGGCACCCAAGTGTTGAAAGTCAGCCAGTCCAACCCCTATGAGGGCAAGACTCCCAAGCCGCTGACCCCCAAACAGTGCCATGTCGGTTTCGGTTCGTGGGGCACACGCGCCTCGTTTGAGACTGTCAAGGATGTGGAATACGTCAATGGTGACTGGGAAAAAGAAGGCAACACCCTGCGGCAGACGAGTCTAAAGGAAGCCACCATCTGCATAGAGAAGGACATTGTAGACAGCGACCACTACACCTGCAAGTTCCGTGCTTGCAAAGACGAAGGAGCCGAGGGATTCCTCATCATCTTCAACTATGTAGATGACAAGAACTACTGCTGGCTGAACTTCGGCGGATGGGGCAACACCCAGCACGCCATCGAGCAGATCAGCAATGGTGGCAAATTGCAGACCGACACCAAACGGGGACGTGTGGAGCAAGGACGTTGGTATGACATCACCTTACAAGTGGCAGGCGACAGTGTGAAAGCGTGGCTCGACGACAAACTGGTGTTCGACACCATGCTGAAACACGACGTCACGAAGGGTGTCTTTTCCTCTGCCACCATCGATGAGACAACAAGTGAGATTATCGTAAAAGTAGCGAATACGAGTGAGATAGCGACCACCGCCAATCTGAATCTGAAGAATCTCTCGCCCAAATGCGCCCGGGTAGTGCGTCTGGCAGCCAACGATGGTATGGAAGAGAACACACTTATCTCGCCCACCCACATTCATCCTGTGGAGCAACTGCTCTATCCAGAGGGAAATCAAGTGCTGGTCGATGTCCCCCCCTACTCTCTTAACATCGTCAGAATCAAGTTTTGAAAGGAGTTCATACTCAACTTAGGCAAGTTGAGAGGAGTTCAGAAGTTACAGAAGTTCAGGAGTTCAGGAGTTCAGACATTACCATAGCAAACAACCATTGAGCCTAAAGAGGTGAAATCGGGGTATTGTCTGAACTCCTGAACAACTACTTGCAATATCGCCGTCGGTTTCGGTTAGTTCCTACTCTCGGCATACGCCTCGGCCTTATACACCTTCCATTCCTGATTCATCGTTTCCTTGGAAGCCCCCTCCACGCGATCTTCCACAGAGTCATCGAGTCTTGGGAAGAAGTCGATACCCGTGAGTCTTTCCACCTCATCCACCGACTTGATGCACGTTGTCATCTGTCGGTGCCCGTTCTTGTTGGGATAGATGAATCCGATGGCCTTAGCCTTGCTACGGTCGTCGAGTATGACCTTGAAGAATGCGTCGGGCACGGCGACCTTGTTTTTTCCGATGGTGTTTTTCACTCCATTATAGAAGATAGGACCTGCCACGATATAGATGTCTCCGATGTTCTTGGCCCAATAACGGCACTGCATCTCCAGATCGTTCCAGTCACCTTTGTTCAGGTCATGGTTCTGCGGACAGACGTTGGTGAAGAGGAACGACTGCATCTGTGCCCTCCGGTCCCACTTATTGTCGCCCGAGGGGCACATATGCCCCCGGTCGTATCTTGAACTGAAATAATCAGCGTCGGTAGCCCTGGGATAAGGCACGTCCTTATCCTCGGTGAACTCGATGCCGTCGCGGTAGTTGTTGCCCTTGGTGTGCGCTGCCGTGAGGTGCCAAGCCACCCAGTTGGGAATTTTCCGGTCTTTGTTGTACGACACATAGTATCCATCCCGCTTGAGCAGGATTTCCGATGTGCCTGTCATCTGTGCCGGCACCTCCATGGCTTTGAACCTCACCGTTTTCTTATCGACATCAGAAGACGATGTAGGTGCCGACGGCGTAGCAGCCCCACTTTCCTCCTTTCCATTATAGAATGTGGTCGACTGTTTGTCGTCATCACCAGGCATGGTGTTGCGCGTTCTTTTGCATCCCACAAGTGTGAGCATGGCAAGAACGGCACATAGCAAGCCAGTTTTTGGATACATTATGGTCATAATCGGATAGATGGGTGACAGGTATGTGACAGGTATGGACAACACCTATAGATTCGCAAAAGTAGCAAAAAAAACCTCATATAGCTTTGATTTCAATAATTTTAACGTGCTGGTCCTTGCAAATCTCATCTATATGGCAAGACACTGTCTCTGAATTATCACTGTCGATATGTTGCGTGTTTCATATATTTTGTGTAATTTTGCACCGTTGCAAATCAATGGATTACAGTTGTGTTGGTTATACACAAGAAAAAACACTCTTTAACCACTGAATAAATGAAGCACGGCATTTTCTATCCAGCCGAATGGCATCCCCAGAGCGGTGTTCAACTCACCTGGCCTCATGCCGAAACCGACTGGCAGTATTGTCTCGACGAGATTACAGAGACATTCCTGCAGTTGGCCAAGGCTATTGCGCAGCATGAGCACCTTCTTGTGGTGTGCCCCAACGTGATGGATGTCAGGATGCAGTTGTCCCAACGGCTCACTGCCGAGGAGATGCACCGCGTGCTCTTCTGCCATTGTCCCACCAACGACACGTGGGCCCGCGACCATGGTGCCATCACCTTGCTCCGCCCCACTCCCGATGGAGAAGAACCCCTATTGCTCGATTTCAAATTCAATGGTTGGGGAGAAAAGTTTCCCTCCTTTCTCGACAATGCCATCACCTGTGAGATAGCCAACCATGGTCTGTTTCATGCCCCCGTGGCCGACCATACCGACTTCGTGCTGGAGGGCGGCGCGATAGAGACCGACGGCGAGGGCACCATCTTCACCACAAGTGCCTGTCTATTGGCACCTCACCGCAACCAGCCCCTCTCTCAAAAAGAAATCGAGTGTTACCTAATCGACACGCTCCATGCCGATCGAGTGGTTTGGATAGACCATGGCACACTCATCGGTGACGACACCGACGGGCATATTGACACCATTGTGCGCTGCGCCCCCAAAAACACCCTTCTCTATGTGGGCTGCGACGACCCTTCCGATGAGCAGTATGCCGACTTCATGGCATTGAAACGGCAACTCCAGTCGTTGCGGACCCGTCAGGGTGCGCCCTACAGTCTGCTCCGTCTGCCCATGCCTCAGCCTCTTTATGAGGATGGCCAGCGTCTGCCAGCCACCTACGCCAACTTTTTGGTCATCAATGGGGCTGTGATAGTGCCCACCTATCGTCAGCCATCGCTCGACACCTTGGCCATAGACACCATTGCCCAGGCTTTTCCCGACCGCGAGATGATTCCCATCGACGCCACCACGGTGATTCGCCAGCATGGTTCGCTCCACTGCCTCACCATGCAGTATCCTGATGGTGTGCTGGTGAAGCCCAACCCCATCAACATCTGAACATCTACCACACAAATCTAGCTCAACTACTATGAAACAACTACAAATAGGCATCGTGCAGCAACACAACACAGCCGACACAGCCGACAACATGCAGCGCCTGGCTGCAAGCATCGAGATGCTGTCACACCAAGGAGCCCAACTCGTCGTGCTTCAGGAGTTGCACAACTCGCTCTATTTTTGTCAGACTGAGGATGTAGGCCAGTTTGAGTTGGCCGAGCCCATTCCTGGTCGCTCCACCGACTTTTTCGGCGAATTGGCCAATCGGCATCATGTGGTGCTTGTCACCTCTCTTTTCGAGCGCCGTGCCCCAGGTCTCTACCACAACACCGCCGTGGTGTTCGACAGCGATGGCCATATTGCGGGCAAATACCGCAAGATGCATATCCCCGACGATCCCGCCTACTATGAGAAGTTCTATTTCACCCCTGGCGACTTAGGTTTCCATGCCATCGACACCAGTGTGGGCCGCCTTGGCGTGATGGTATGCTGGGACCAATGGTATCCCGAGGCCGCCCGTCTGATGGCCCTCGACGGGGCCGATTTGCTCATCTACCCCACCGCCATCGGTTATGAGAGCAGCGACACGCCCGAGGAGCAACAGCGCCAGCGCGAGGCATGGACCACCGTGCAGCGCGGCCATGCTGTAGCCAACGGTCTGCCGGTAGTAGCCGTCAACCGCGTAGGTCATGAGTCCGACCCGTCGGGTCAGACGAAGGGAATTGATTTTTGGGGAAGCAGTTTTGTGGCCGGTCCACAAGGCGAGTTGATTTTCCGTGCTTCTGCCGACGACGAGGTGGCCACCATTGTGACCATCGACCTTGACCACAGCGAGCAGGTGCGCCGTTGGTGGCCATTCCTCCGCGACCGCCGCATAGAGGAATATGCCGACATCCAACGCCGTTTCAGGGACTAAAATCTTATTCTTTCTCTTTCTCCCTTTTTACCACCAACCATCCGAGAGTGGCCAGCGAGATGATGGCCAGCAATGCGACCATGACAAAAAACCTGCGATAGCCCAAATAATCCTGGATGGCTCCAGTAAATAGTCCTGTGAGAATGATGGAGAGCATGCTCAAAGACCAGCATGCGTCGAGATGCGCCCGAGAGCATATCGTATCTTTCCCGTACATTATATAATATAAGAAGGCTGCCATGCCCAAGCCGCAGCACCATTGCTCCACCGACAGTATCATCGTGATGCGCCATAACTCATCGGGCATGTCATAGGCCAGATAGACGTAGAGCGCATCGGGCACAGTGAAGGCCAAAGCCATCCACCACCAGCAACGGTTCAGTCCGAATCTCCTGATACACCCTTTTCCCATGTCATAACCCGCCATGGCAAGTGCGGTGGCCACTGTGCAGAACGCGAAGCCCATCTCCTGCGGACTGAGCATCAGTCCACCGATGCTGCCCCTGTCGATGAGGAAGAGCAGGGATCCTCTCCACAAGAAAAACTCATGCATGGGAAAGAGCACGACGAACATGCCGAAGACCCATCGCTTTCTGTCGGCCGTCCACCATGCCACGAACTCATTCTTACGCGTCTGCCATTTCGGCGACAACGAGGATTCATCAGCATTGTCGGGCATATACCTTGCCGCCATCCACACCAATAACATGATGACCAGCATCATCACTGCCCCCACCTTGAGAGCCAACGACCATGACTCCTCTATCTTCCTCGATACCACCTCCATGTTTCCTGCTAGCAGCATCATCACGCCCATACCTATCACTATTGCCATCAGCAAGGCAAGTATCATGGTGGTGAGCATGCCATTGTTCTCTTTCCGTACTATCTGCTGTCCGCAATATGCCGCAGCGGTCTCGAATGTCCCTCCAACAAGCGACATGACCACCAGACAAATCCATAGCACATAGTTGTCGAGAGCGGGAGAGAGGTGGCTGGAAGCGACAAACATCATCAACGCATAGACCAAGAGCGAAGTCATCATCCACCATTTCGCGCTCCTATTTCCTTTTACCATGGTCATAGCGAGAGGCCTGAGCGCCAACGGCAGCAACAAGAGCGAGGAGACAAGCATGGCCTTCGTGTTGCTCATACCCATCCTGTTGAACATGACGACGAGCACCGCCATCGGCACCACTATCACCAACCCCCTGGCGAAGCAGAGCAGCGCCCACCAGAGATATGAGGAAGCGTCAAGTCTGGATGTCATTTCCGTATTTCTCGCCATAAACAATGTTTTCAAGCGGTTTTCTTACCAAATTCCGGATCGATCTTGATGAATGCCGTTACAGCAAACGTGATGACGCAGAGGAACATCACGATGATGAAAAAATCCCTATAGCCCACCAAGTCTTTGATCCAGCCCGACACCATGCCTGGCAACATCAAGCCCAGATATGTAAGTCCGGTACAGATGGCATAATGCGAGGTCTTGAACTCGCCCTGGCTGTAATAGAGCATATAGAGCGTGAGGGCCGTGAAACCAAGACCATAGCCGAACTGCTCGATGAAGAGGCAACTGCTTATGAGCCACAAGTTGTCGGGCTGCACGTAGCTAAGATACACATAGACGATATCGGGCAAAGTGATGGCACATACGAATGGCCATAGCCAGCGTTTCAGACCATCACGGCTAGCGAGCATACCTCCCACGATGCCACCGAGCAAAAGGCCAATGAGGCCGACGGTGCCATAGGCCAATCCGAAGGCCTCCTTCGTCAGTCCCAGTCCTCCGTCCTCGACAGGCCGTAGGAGGAAGGTGCTGGCCATCTTGGTAAGCATTGCCTCAGGGAAGCGATAGAGCAGGAGGAAAAGCAAGACGAAGATGATTTGCTTGGCAGACACTTTCGTAAAAAACGACAGGAGCATCTGCTTCAGTCCTCTCGCCACGTCGGCAACCGTCTGACCCTCATTGCTGCGGTCGGCTGGCCTTGGCATGATGAAGGTGTGATAGAGCCAGATGGCAATGAAGATAGCAGCCAGAGCAAAGAATATCAGGCTCCATGTAAAGGCCTTGCTGTCGGGGAAGACATTCTGCAGTTGGTCGGCCACCCACACGAGCACGCCCTGTCCGAAGATGACGGCTATGCGATAGAAGGTATTGCGTATACCCACAAACCACGATTGGTCGTGGCTGTCGAGCTCTATCATATAAAAGCCGTCGGCTGCGATGTCGTGCGTGGCACTGGAGAAAGCCATCAGGAAGAAGAAGAACATGGTGCCTTGGAACCAGAACCCCGTATTGACCGTGAACGCCACTCCGGCGAAGGCCGCCCCCAGCAGCAACTGCATGGACAGCACCCACCATCGCTTGGTCTTATACAAGTCAACAAACGGGCTCCACAGCGGTTTGATTACCCACGGCAGTCCCAGCCAGGCTGTATAGAGGGCTATCTCCGTGTCGGACATGCCCATCTCCATGTACATCACCACAGCCAAGGTCATCACCACCACATAGGGCAGACCCTCGGCGAAATAAAGTGTTGGAACCCAAGCCCAGGGGCTTTTCTTCTTATTGTCCATATCTATCACTTATACAGTTTCTTGATTTGCGCACCACGATAGTAGTGCAATAATATCTTGTCGTAGGCGAAGCCTTTCTCTCCCATCATGGCGGCACCAATCTGGCATAGGCCCACGCCGTGCCCCCACCCTGCCCCATGCAGGATGAACTTGTCGGGCAGTCCGTTGGTCTGGCCCTCGGTGTCGACGACAAAAGCCGAACTGAGCAAATGGGTCTCGCTGAGCGCGCGTCGTATCTCCAATTCCTTCCCTATGGTGAGTGTGCGCTCCGTGCCTTCTATGCGCAGTTTCGAGATACGGCCACTACGTCCCCGTTCCACCACGCTGAGCGTCTTGATGCCACCGAAGTCCATCTTCAGTTTCCCAGCCACGAGTTTGCTCAGCTGTTCCTGTCCTATTTCCACTTTCCACCGGTAGAAATTTGTCGTCTCGGTGTCGTAGTCGTTGAGCACCTGGCTGAGCACCTGTTTGTCGTTGGTATTGCAGAAAGCCTCTGGTTCGTCCAAAATCCATTTTCTCGCATTCTGCTCCACCCTCAAGTCGACGAGTGTCCCGTCGGCGCTGTCGGTCACTGCCCTAAGGTAAGGTTTGGGCACATTGTCCCAGCAATACTGGAATTCCTCTGTCACGCCACCACAGCATTTGCTGAACCGCGCGTCGCAGATCTCGTCGTCGTAGACGAGCACCTGCCCCCTGGTGGCTGCCACGGCTGCGGCAGCTTTCCTGCCTACCGCCCTGGTGATGCCCTGGTAGCGCTGGCAATGGTCGTCAGCACACACGTCGAAGATGGTATGGTCTTCACGGTCGTACCATCTGATCAGCATATCATCTTTCTTGACGAACGAGAAGAAATGGTCGGCCGAACCGTTCAGTCTGTTTCTCCGCTCCATCTGTGCGAGCAGCCAACTGCGTGAGATGACGGCATGCGCCTTGAGCAGCTCATCAGAGGCAGTGGCCTTCATCTCGCTTGAGATGACGCTGGTGAGATATTCCTCTACGGGCAGGAGATTGATGGCGCACACCTTGTCGGCCTCGACCACCAGGCGGAGAGCGCCTCTGAAGGTCTGCACCTCCTGCCGTTCCCAATGGAAGTCGATGCCAATGGTGACATCATGGAGCGAGAACGAGGCATCAGGTGTCTTGGGCACGAACGACAACTCACGGTATTGCCGTCCCCGCCATGCTATACCACCCTCGGAGAACTCCACAACTTGCTCTCCCTCGATGCTCTCGCCTTTTGCCACGTAGGGTTTGTTGAGAGAGAACTTGATTGTCTTGCCACTCACGATGCCTACGGCCACCTGTGGTTCGTGGGCGGCAGTCTTGTCGCTCCGTTTCTCCAGCGGTTTGTCTTTGAGTGCGTTGAGCACAGCCTTCATATCGTCGTCGTTCACGGTCACCTCCTTGAGAATCGCGGTGGCAACATCGGTGTCGACACGTTCGTAGTCTTCCCGCCGGGGAGTGATGAGAAGTCCTGACATATCGATTGCCCCCGGACTGACAAGCAACTGTTTTTCGCCCTCCATGTGGTAGCATTCAGGCCGGTGTTTGCGTCGTGGGAAGACCACCGAGAGAAAGTCGTCGTTGTCTCTCCAACTCACGATATTCATCATCGGTTCCTCTCCTCTCTCCCGCTCGGCTTCCTTCACCGTGGTATCGAGGGCCTGATAGAGTTTCCTGAACAACATCTCATCGCTGTCCTTGCTCCGGCTCCGGATGAGCAATGCATGGCAAGGATAGTTGTCGATAGTATAGATGCCGTTGTTGTCGTCGAGCGTCACCACGGGAGTCAGATCGCGGCACAGCCGGGGCCATGCCATCTGCAAAGGCAGCAGTCCGGTGGTACCGGCCTGCAGGTGCATATGGTCGGGAGCCGATGCCCCACACCGTGGTCCGTTGTAGAACACGGTGATATCGGGATGGTTTTCGAGCAACCTGTGTATCTCGTAATAGTTGTCGGCGATTTGCTGGGGTTGGTGTTTGCGGGCCGTGATGGTGAAGTGTGTGGATAGAATGGGGAACGGGTTCACCAGAATATCGAGCTTGCCATCAAAAGGCTTCACGATTTGTTCTGCCGGCCGGTTTTTCGCACAGAGGAAGCAAGGACGCTCCTTGATATCCTGCTTCGACACTTTTGCCCCTGTCGAGACGATGCGGGCGGGATTCCATTGGGCCATGAGCGTCATGGAATTGTCGGCATTCTGCAGTTGTTTGGTTTCCACGGCATTCAGGTCGCGATACCGTTTTCTGGCGTCGGGCCACAGTTCGAGTTGCCGGTTGAAGAACCTCATGAGCGAGTTGTCGTCCTTGTAGTTCTCTTTTCCGCTGGCCAAATGCTGGCGTGCCGCGATTTCGATGGTGCGCAACTGGTCCTTATACATGTTATTGGCGTTGATGCGCTCAATGGAGAGCGCGGCGTCGCTGTTCCCTCCCCAGCGCCGGCAGAGATAGAGTTCGTCGTAAATCCTTCCGATGCGGTATCTCCGGCTGAAGGCGAGTCCCATGGCATAGTCCTCACCGTAGCTGGTATTGGGCAACAGAATCTGTCGGAGCAAAGGTGTGAAGAAAGCCCTGGGTGCCCCGAGTCCGTTGATGCGCAAGGCGTTGTTGCATCCGTTGTCGTCGGTCCACTCCCTATGGTCGATGATGCCCGACGGCAAGGTGTTGAGGTTGAAGTCGCACATTCTGTATGCACCGACAATCATCGCAGCCTGTTGCTTGTAGAAAGCGTCGACGATGCGTTGCAGCGTATGGGGCGATGAATAGAGGTCGTCGCTGTCGAGCTGCACGGCAAAACGTCCACACCGGTCATCGACCACGGCCGTGTTCCAGCATCCACCGATGCCCAGGTCGGTGCGGTCGGGGATGATATGCACGAGCCGGGGATTGTCGTAGGCCTCGAGCAATTGGGTGGTGTTGTCGGTAGAATGGTTGTCGACCACGATAACGTTGTAGTCGAACGTTGTGACTTGCGAGAGAGCGGAGTCTACGGCGTCGCAGATGGTTTTCTCCCGGTTGAAGACAGGTATCACCACCGAGGCCTCAAATTTGAAGTCCTGCTCCTTGAAATCGGGTGTGGCATAGGCAGAGGTATCGACAAGTGCGCCGATTTCCTTGAGGTGGTTGGTGGCCGCCTTCTCCATCTCCACCTGCACCTCACGGTTGCGTGGGTTCACGTAGTCGAACTGTTTCTCGCCGCTAGCCCTGAGGTCGAGTTCCTCTTCGGTGTAGAGGAATTCGTTCAGGTGCAGCAATGTACCTTTTCGGCTGATGAAGAGGCGCAGGTCGTAGATGCCCGCGAACTGATATTCAGGCCTTCGCTCCATCGCCACATAATCATGCAGCAATGAGGAGCGGATGAGAAGCATCGAGCCAAAATCGAAGTCGTCGCGTATGCTGCCGGCCTGGTAGTCGATGACGGGATGTTTCACCGTCTTTCCATTCTCCACCGAAAAATGGTCGGCATAGACGAGAGCCGCCCCGGCATCGTGCGCCACTCTGAGCAGGCGTTCTGGCGCATACATTCCGAGTTTCACGGGAGTGCTCTTCGTGAAGAGCATCACGAAGTCGGCCTCCACATGTTGCTCCATCACTGCCACGGCAGCCGACGACTGCAATCTGTCGACAGACAGCAATGTGCAGTCGGGGGGACAAGGTCCTGAGGGTTGCCGTTCCTCACCTACGAGGAGGTAGATATGGTGTATGGTCTTGTTGGCGCGCAGTTGGCTCACTGTCATCTCTGCCACGCGCATGTCGTCGCAAGGCAGGAAGCAGTCGATTTTTCCTCTCATATCGCTTCTTGTTTTATTGGAAAGCCCAAAATTACAACAAAAAATCGAAAATCCGTGAACGGGGTTGTTTTTTTCTCAATTTTTCGTCTAAAACGGCACTGGCTTACCAACTCCCTTCTGTCGTCAGTCAGTGGAGAAGCCTGTGGTGTACAAATCGACGGTGCCACTCGTCAGCGGCACCGTCTACACAAATTATGAGAAAAAGATATCTTGTATATTATATCAGTCATCCATTCCGATGAGCATTCCTTTTTTGTTGAATTTCAGGTCGAGATCGTTGCTCAGCTCTACATCGTAGCCGTGGCGTTCCTTGTCGATCTTCACGATAATCTCTCCCGGGAAGTTGGTGCTCACATATGTAGCGATGAGTTGGGGTACGAGTACGGCAGGTACAGGTGTCATGTGGTTTTCCACTTTGTCCCAATTGCCCTTGCTGTCGAAATCCAACTGGGTGCCGTCGTTCAGATGCACCTCATAATGCTTGCTCAACCCATCGTATTCTTTCGATGCAAAGAGGATATTGGTGCCGTCGTAGTGGGTTTGGATGAATGCCTTTGCAGGAGCAGGGAGTTGTTCCGGAAGAATCATTCTGTCGTCGGCGAAACAGGTGGTCACAGTCACTAAGCTCATCAAAGCTACCATAAAAAATTTAATCGTTTTCATGTCATATTTGTTTTTAATTGTTAATATTTTGTTTTCGATTTTTGTCTTTTGACATTGCAAAGATAGCATCAGTTTCCACCACGCTCCAACTTTTTTATCGAGAAAAAGGCTGAGCACATCAGACGAAAGAATGAATATCGGACAAACGCCTGCAATCGGTCAGAATCATGTCCGAAAAGATGAAAAATAAGCTGTGTTAATGCCTGAACTCCTATAACTTCAGTAACCTCAGAACCTCTTTCTATTTGTGAAAGGTGAGTAATAAACGACTAAAAAAAATCAAAAATGCTCAATTTTCGGACAGGAAGCATCTCCATATAAGAAAAATGATGTAACTTAGGCTCATCAAACATTCCTTGCACGATATTTATTGTCGAGGAACCATTATATATAGGATAGAAACGACCATTATGAAACGAGGAAAGAAAATCTGCAAGACCCTTAAGGAGGTGCGCATGCAAGTGGCCAAGGCCAACGATATCGACTATACCCCCGCCGAATGTCACCATGAGGGCGACTGTGCCGGTACCTGTCCGAAATGTGAGGCCGAGGTGAAATACCTGGAGCGTCAACTCCAGTTGCGGCGCCAATTGGGCAAGGCCGTAGCCGTAGTGGGTGTGAGTGTGGGTCTGGCTGCCCTCAGCGCATGCAAGACCCACAAGGTTGCCCCTAAGGAACTTGGAGGCGATGTGACTGTCAGCACTGAGGGGCCGACGATAGAAATGACCGAGGGCATTGTGCCCATGACTTTCGACACCACGGCTGTCGTGCCGCCCCCCGTCATCACCGAGCAAAACCCTGAGGCCATCTATGGTGAGAACTCCGACATCCCTGATACCGTAGACCCGCCCACCTACCCTGGTGGCATGGCTGCCCTGTCGAAATTCCTTAGCGACAACATCCAATACCCCAAGGAGGCAGAGAAGGCCAAAAACGAGGGACGTGTACTGGTGGGATTCATCGTGGATGTCGATGGTGCCATTTCCGAGTCGCGCGTGGAGCACTCCTCCCATCCTCTTCTCGACCGCGAGGCACTCCGTGTCGTCCGTCTGATGCCCGCATGGAATCCTGCCATGGAAAACGGCAAACCCGTGAAGGTAAGGTATCATCTGCCCGTGAATTTCAAACTGTGATGATGTGAGTGAAATGCCCAAATAAATTTGGCATTTCACTCACTTATTCGTACCTTTGTCGCAGAAAACGAGATGGACGAAAAGAAACAAGCACTGTTGGGCATGACGCCAGCCGAACTTCGGCAGGTTGTCGTGCAGATGGGTATGCCCTCTTTCACAGGGGGGCAGATAGCCAGTTGGCTCTACCAAAAGCCCGTGGGCACCATCGGTGAGATGACCAACATCTCGAAAGCCAACCGCGAAAAGCTGTCGCAGCTCTACGAAGTGGGACTTATGCCACCCACCGACTGTCAGCGTTCGACAGACGGCACCATCAAATACCTTTTTCCCACCAGCAATGGCAAAACGGTGGAGACCGTCTACATCCCTGATGGCGACCGCGCCACCCTATGCGTTTCCTCGCAGGTAGGCTGCAAGATGGGCTGCCTTTTCTGTCAGACCGGTCGTCAAGGATTTGAGGGCAACCTCACCGCCGGCGACATTCTCAACCAAATCTATGCCCTGCCTGAACGCGACTCGCTGACCAACGTGGTGTTCATGGGCCAAGGCGAGCCGATGGACAACCTCGACAACGTGCTCCGCGCCACCGAGATTCTCACTGCCTCATATGGCATGGCATGGAGTCCGAAACGCATCACGGTGAGCAGTGTGGGAGTGAAAAGCAAATTGCGTCGTTTCCTCGATGAAAGCGACTGCCACGTGGCCATCAGCCTCCACTCCCCCATCCCCGAACAGCGCGCCATGCTCATGCCTGCCGAGCGCGCCATGCCCATCACCGATGTGGTGGCGCTGCTTCGCACCTACGACTTCAGTCACCAGCGCCGTCTCTCGTTCGAGTACATCGTCTTCGGCGGTCTCAACGACACCATTGCCCATGCGAAGGAGATATTGAGGCTGCTTCGCGGACTGGAATGCCGCGTGAACCTCATCAGGTTTCACCAGATACCCGACAGCGACCTGCGCGAGGCCAGTGAGGAGCGTATGGAGCAGTTGCGCGACTACCTCACCCAGCATGGCATTTTCACCACCATCCGCGCCAGTCGTGGCCAGGACATCTATGCCGCCTGCGGACTACTCAGTACCGCCAAGCGTATCGCCGCCGAGCGCGGCCAATCCCTTTAGTAGCATCATTCACGGCAGGCATTGGCCTGTCATCATATAATCACCATTATTCAAAGACACTGACATGGAAGAAAATAAAATCCGCATTGCTATCACCCACGGCGACACCAATGGCATCGGTTACGAGACCATTTTCAAGACATTTGCCGACCCCGCAATCCTCGAATTGTGCACTCCTATCATCTATGGCTCACCCAAGATAGCCGCCTATCACCGCAAGACGCTGGGCGTACAGGCCAATTTCAGTATCGTGAACAAGGCAGAGGACGCCCATGCCGACAAGCTCAACATCCTCACTTGCTTCGACGACGAGGTGAAAGTGGAGTTGGGCACGCCTACCAAGGCCTCGGCCACAGCTGCCCAGAAAGCCCTCTCACGGGCCATCAGCGATGCCAACATCGGATTGGTGGATGCCGTGGTGGCGCTGCCTATGGTTGCCTTTACCGAAACCACCGAGGAGGGTTCGGTTCCAGCCCCAGAAGTTGTTGATGCCAAGTCGGAACCCCTGGTAATTCATGTGAACGAGGATCTGCGCATCGCCTCGGCCACTGGCGAAATGCCCCTTGGCGATGCCCTGCGTGAGTTGCGCAAGGAACTGATTGTAGAGAAGGCCACCGTCTTCCACGACACCCTTCGCCGTGACTTCCGTCTCTCCAATCCCCGCATTGCCCTGCTGCAAGTCAACCCACAGACAGGAGCCGAGGAGGAGGAAATCCTTAAGCCCGCCATCAACGACCTGCACAATGCCGGTATAGGTGCCTTTGGTCCCTACCCTGCCGATGCTTTCTTCAACCGTTACGACCATGAGCATTTCGACGGCATCCTGGCCATGTACCACGACCAGGCGATGACCCCGTTCCGCCTGCTTTCTGACGAGACCGACGTGAAACTCACCGCTGGCCTTCCCATCGTGATGACGGCCCCCGGTTTTGGTCCGCAGTTCGAGGAGGCCGGCAAGGGCACGGCCGATGAGAGTGCGCTGCGCTATGCCATCTACTTGGCCATTGATGCTTTCCGTCACCGCCGCGACTACGACGAGCCACTGGCCAACCCGCTGAAAAAGTTCTACCACGAGAAACGCGACGACAGCGAGAAGGTGCGTTTTGCCATCCCCAAGAAGCACGATCAGCACTAATTGTAGAGGAGCTATCATCCGATACGTTAATTTTCAAAAAACCGACTGCCAAAAATGCAGTTTTTCC
>Ga0256407_10001467_pt1 | contig 49530 bp, 43 predicted proteins | sample RumenRJG_04DNA_FD_193489 | JGI IMG/M metagenome (GOLD analysis project Ga0256407, IMG submission 193489) | Bovine rumen microbial communities from Lethbridge, Alberta, Canada - RJG_04 | ecosystem: Host-associated > Mammals > Digestive system > Stomach > Rumen | place: Canada: Alberta...
CGGCGCTCACGCTGTATGACAAGTCGGTACGCCTTGCCCTCCCATTTCTCTGTGATGATGGAGTTCAGCTCATATTCGATGCCGTTGATTACCTCGCGTTTCCATCCCCTGAGTGCCAGCAGGCTGTCATAGAGAGAGGAGCAGCGGTTGGCACGGATGTAGAAATGCTCGCAGTGCTTTTCTATGGTCTCCACAATCTCGCGCGAGCAGGAGCCGCAGTCCATCCGGGCACGCTTGACGTGGATGTCGTCAGACTCGAGATTTGAGAAGATGCGCTCCAGCGTGTCCTGCTGGTGGAAGCGCACGTTGGCGTTGCCGTCGCGGTTCTCAATGCCCACTATGAGGTCGCCGATGACGGCAACGCCCGCACTATAGCCGGTGAACTTCTTGTAGGTCATCTTGGCATCGTACTTCTCCGTCTCGATGAACTGGTGGTCGAAGTCAAGGTCGTAAGATTTGCCCGCCAAGAGTTGGCCGGTGCTCACGAGTATCTTCACGAGAAGCCTGTTCAATCTCACTGCTGTATTGAAGTCGTAACTGCGTCCCGTCTCGGAGGTGTAGGTCGTGTTGGTGGTGCTCAGTTCCTTGATGCCGCGAAGAATGGTGTCCGAGGAGCAGGTGCGGAGGGTGGGATGGAGCGAGAGATGGGGCATCAAGTGGCTTGTCACGTCTTCGATGCAGTCACCGCCACAGAAGTATACGCTCATCAGCGAGCGTGCTATTTCGCTGTATTGGTATCCGAAAGTGGTGCACCGAAACCCAAGCTCACCGTCAACAACAGGACCGATGTGATGGTCAAATTTCTCCATCACGTGAAAAATTCCACCGAAAGGAGTGATTTCCTGAGATTTAATGCTTATATTTGCCATGCCATTGATGATTTTACTTGTTTTGAATTGCAGCACTAAGATAAGTGAAAAATCTGACATGGCAAAATCCTGAACAACTTTTTGTTGCTCAGGAACTTATAAAAATGTTTAACTAAAGTGCTGCGGAATTTAGGTAAAACTTAAAGAGCAATTAGAATGAAAAAGATAGATGAACAAAGTTTGGAAAACGCTATAAGACTATATGAGTCTGGCGATATCAACAAAATAGAGGTGGGAACCACCAAGGGCTTACAAGAGATACATCATTATCTGTTTGATGGGCTTTATGATTTTGCTGGAAAGATACGTGAGAAGAATATTGCCAAAGGCGGTTTCCGCTTTGCAAATAGTATGTATCTCGTTCCTGCTCTTGAGGCTGTAGAAAAAATGCCTGAGAGTACATTTGAGGAGATTATAGCCAAATACGTGGAAATGAATGTGGCTCATCCCTTTATGGAGGGCAATGGTCGTGCAACACGTATATGGCTTGACCAGATATTGAATAAGAATTTGGGAAAGGTGGTTGATTGGCAGTATATTGACAAGGACGATTACCTCTCTGCCATGGAGCGAAGTCCCATCAACGACTTGGAAATCCGTACACTCTTAGGTGCCCACCTGACAGATAAGGTTGATGACCGCGAAGTTCTCTTCAAGGGAGTTGAGCAGTCATACTATTACGAAGGATATAAGAAAGGAGAATAAGAAAATGAACACATTTAAAGGTTTGTTTCTCTTAAAGAAAGAGAAAAATGAAACAGTTTGTGCGATTAAGGAATTGTGCGATAGCTATAGTGGCAGGCAAGCAAATAATACAAAAGAAGAAAAAAGTTTATATCATGACTATTTTCATGATGTCAATGGATGTTTGAAAGAATGTTTCTATGAGACTTTTGGAAGCATCCGGCGCTGCCTTGTTTTTGTTAATGGAGCACAATACACTGATGATATTTGTTATCAAAGAGTTGCTCTTTACAGAGTTTTTGGTTTTTTAATGGAATTATATAGGGCAGTCCCAGATGCCATATCCATCAATGATTTTCCATCATGCAAGGACTTACTTCAGTTATCAAAAGAGGACTTGGTTTCCGCGGCAAATGATCTCGTTGGCAATAAAGTCGTAAAAAGTAAAGTTAGTTTCGTTTTGTTAGGGAAAGGAATGGATAACTTAATTAAAATTGGTGATGTTATGGCATTTTATGACAACATGGCAAATGAAATGCAAGCAGATATAAATGAAAAAGGTCTCTCAGATATTTCCTTGGAGTCTTTCTTGCTTAAGAAGGCGAAAGCGGAATATGCTTATTGTTTCCTTGCCATGTTGAAAGTGGGGCATGGTATTGGCAAAGAAGCAAAAAGTATTCAAGAAGCTCGGAAAGCCATAGAACAATATGAAGACTTTTGCCAGCAAAATAGTATTGGCAATTTGACAATATCTAATAATACGTTATTCTAAGTGTCGTACAGAAAAACAAACAAGAAAAAAATATGAGTTGCATCAACAACTAATGAAATTAAAGGAGGAATTAAAATGAGTAGTAGCATATATCAAAACAAAGTCAACAGTTTAAGTAAAGAGATTCAAAGGCTTGAAGCTAAACGCGCAGATTTCTCAAAGCAAATTGCTGCCAAAAAGAAATCTGCCGCTACTCTTAGTTCTTCGTTGAAAAATGCTAAGGGTTCTTCTTTAACCAGCAAGTTGAATCAGATAAATAAGCTTGAAAATGACGCTGCAAATTTAGAAGGCAAAAGAGCAGAAGTAGAAAAGCAAATATCAAGGAAACAAGTTGACTTGAATAATGCCAATACCTCTCTGCAAAAAGAACTTGCCAAGGAAGCTAAGAAGCAGCAAGAAGAAGTTCAGAAAAGCCAAAAGCGAATTCAAGATAATTACAATAAGCAAATAAGGAAACTTCAACAAGAACTTACTTCAAAAGTTGCAGCACAGACAAAGCTTATTTCACAAAACGAAATGATAAAGCAAGATGATATTCAATATGATGTCTTTATCTCTCATGCCTCAGAAGATAAAGAGACATTCGTAAAACCTTTTGTAGATGAGCTTAAGAAATTAGACATCGTCGTATGGTATGATAACGATACTATCAAGTGGGGGGACTCAATCCGAAAGAAAATAGATGAAGGATTACGAAACTCCAGATTTGGTATAGTTGTCATATCAAATGATTTTATTCGCAAATATTGGACTAACCACGAATTAGATGGTTTGTTCAACTTGGAAGAGAGCGGTGAAAGTCGAATATTGCCCATTTGGCACAATATAACTAAGGCTGAAGTTGTTAGATTTAGTCCTTCTTTAGGTGCAAAAATGGCGTTATCAACCGCTGTTATGACACCTGAAGAGATTGCAATTCAAGTAAAAGAAATATTGAAATAAAAATATGGATAAATTAAACATGCAGACCACGAACATCGTGGATGAGAATATAAAGCGGATTGGGGAACTATTTCCCAACTGCCTCACGGAACGGCTGAACGATGAGGGAAAGCCGGAAGTGGCGATTGACTTTGACCAACTCAGGCAGGAACTGTCGAAAGACATTGTAGAGGGTGCAGAGGAACGCTACCAATTCACTTGGCCCGACAAGCGTAATGCCATCCGACTGGCCAATGCCCCTACGACCGACACCCTGCGCCCTTGTCGTGAGGAGAGCGTGGACTTCGACACAACACAAAACTTATATATTGAAGGCGACAATTTGCAAGTGCTGAAACTCCTTCGCGAGAACTATCTTGGCAAGGTCAAGATGATTTATATCGACCCACCATATAACACGGGTAATGATTTCGTGTATAACGATAATTTTGGAATGGATGTTTCAACATGGAGTGATAGTAGTGGTGACTATGATGAAGAAGGTAATTGGCTAACAGATAAGTATACTATTAATACAGAGAGCAATGGTCGTTTTCATACAGACTGGCTCAATATGATTTATCCTCGTTTGAAGGTAGCAAAGGATTTGCTGAGCGAGGATGGGGCGATATTCATTTCCATAGATGACCGCGAGGCAGAGAACCTTATTAAGGTTTGCAATGAAATATATGGAAAATCATGTTTCGTAGCAAACATCAGTTGGCAAAAGACATACTCACCGAGAAATGATTCAAAAGGAATTCCTGCGGAAAAAGAATGTATCATCATTTTTGGAAGAAGACCTGGGTGGGCACCTAAGAAGTTACCGAGGACGACAGAAACCGATAGTAAATATAAGAATCCAGACAAAGATCCAAAAGGAGAGTGGACTTCGAGTGATGCTGCTGCGCCTGGCGCAAAGACACACCAGGGGATGGTCTATGCCATTCAGCATCCATTGACAGGCGAGTATATATATCCTGCAAATAATAGATGCTGGGCATATGACCAAAAAGAAATGCTTCGAATAATGAATGGCTGGATGCCCTACGAACTAAAAAATATTGATGATAGTAAAAGAAGAGCTGTCATTTGTGGGGTTTCTACAAATGACATCAAGAGAGACGTAAAAGCCATTGTGGCGGTTGATTTTGAGGCAAATTGGAACATAGCACAGGAAGTGTTCAAAAGTGCGCCTTGGCCAAAGCTTTATTTTACGGGAAATGACGGAAAGGGAGGTATACGTCGAAAAACTTATTTGGCTGATGTAGATGGATTGATGGTGACTAACCTGTGGCCTCATACTGAAGTTGGACATACAGACGAGGCAAAAAAAGAATTGAAAGCACTCTTTGACGGTGATATTCCATTTGATACGCCCAAGCCAGTCCGTTTGCTTAATCGCATTGTTCAGATTGCAACCGATGAGGATAGTACTGTACTCGACTTTTTCTCGGGCTCTGCCACAACTGCACATGCTGTGATGCAGCACAACGCTTTCGATAATGCTCACCGCAAATTCATCTTGGTACAAATACCAGAAAATGTTGATAATAAATATGGCAATCTTTGTGAAATAGGCAAAGAGCGCATCCGTCGTGCGGGAAAGAAAATCAAAGAGGAGTCACCACTAACCACACAAGACCTTGATACAGGCTTCCGTGTATTGAAACTCGACTCGTCGAATATGCAGGATGTCTATTACACTCCATCAGAGTTTAATGAGCAGAAACTCTTTGACGACAATATTAAGCCCGACCGTACAGAGGAAGACCTTCTTTTCCAGACGATGATAGACCTCGGCATTGAACTGAGTGCCAAGATTGAAAAGCGTAGCATTGCCGGAAAGACGGTCTGGAGTGTCAGCGACGGTTACCTGATGGCTTGCTTCGACGAAGAAGTGAATGAGACGATCATCACGGAAATAGCCCGTCAGCATCCATATTACTTCGTGATGCGCGACAGCAGTCTTGCCAACGACCAGGTTGCCGACAACTTCGAGCAAATATGGGAAGAGTATAGCAAAGATACAGTAAGAAGAATAATATAACGATGAGAACGATACAAAAAGTTGCTTTATACATACTGTCAATGGCATTCCTTTTTGTCATTGTAGGTTTTTTATGTATGGATATCCCTTTTGAAATTGGAGGTGACTTCATAGGTATGCCCCAGTTGTGGGATAAATGTCAATTTGGAATATATATTATTATTGTTTCCATATTAATTGAATGTGTTGTGTATTCCTTCTTGAAGAAATCATGGAACAAAAACACTCCTGAACTTTCTGTTAAGATAATTCATAAGGAAGATTTAAATTACAACATTCTTAATTTTGTCGCATCTTATTTTGTTCCACTTGTTAGTTTTAACTATGTAAAACTTAATCATTGGATAGTCTTATCTATATTGCTCGGCATAATTGGCATTATCTTTTGTAAATCGAATGGTTTTTATAATAATCCAACTTTAGCTTTACTGGGATTTCGGTTATATCAAACACAAGTAGAGACGCAAAAAATAGAAAAAAAGGAGAAAAAAGAATCATTGATTGTGATCTGTAACAAAAATATGTCCGAAGGTGACAATATTCAATATGTTATGCTTTCTGACGGAGTTGGTGTAGTTACTTATATAAATAACAAGAAAATATGACAAAAGAGACATTAATAGAAAAGGTGCGATTTATAACAATTCCAGACTCTCACAAAGAGATGCAAATGTATGCTTTCAAGAAAGCAGACACTACACCTTATAAAGTCAATGTTGATCCAGATCTTATAAATGAGATTATATGTATTGTGTCTCATGGTATTCAAACTCTGTTAATAGGAAAAGAATACAGCATAGTAAACTATTCAACTGCTGACGAACGCAAGAATCGTTATTACGAATATGACTTGGAAGCTATTCCGACTAATTTGAAATCAATGTCCGAAGTCATTGGAAATGCGCATTATGCAAATTATGATTTTGGTCACGATGGTTTTGAAGGACTGGATCATTTGATAATGGTATTTTCAGATGGTGGAGATCATGTGTTTTCTATATACAAAGCATTTTCGGCTGTTGAAAAACTAACAAAGTCTACAAAATCCATATTTGGAATTATGGGAGAAGATATTTTAAGAAGTTTTGATGGAAAATTGTTACGAATAGGTCCGAATTTTCAAGTGGTATTTTTCTCGAATAAATATATCATATTGGATGATAAGTTTGCCGAAAGTTCTTTTGATCTTCATGCAGTCCTGAATAATCAAGCCAACAAATACATGGGCTGTTTAAAAAGTAAGAATTTAGTGCTCGATTACAAGAAACTTAACAAATATAAAGACAATCTATCATTTAGCAGGAAACTGGTAAAAGTGTTGTCTACGTCAAAAATATTAAATGGAGATATTCCGAAAGAAGATGTTTTAGATTTTATTGATAAAGACGAAAAACTTAGAGATATTTTGAAGATAAAAGAAAAAGATGGTGATAGGTATATAGAAATCTCGAATAAATCTAATGCCAAGGCTTTCTTGGAACTATTGAATGATGAGTTTGTTTATTCACAACTCACCAAGCAAAAATATCAAGCTTCAGATAAAGATGAAAGATAGCAACATTAGTTTATAATTCGCACATGAAACGAATATACGAATACGAAGATCTGCAACCTGTTTTAGAGCAGTTGCTGAATGATAAGGAGTCAAGCGACTTGGAATATAAGTCTGCGAAAGGGGGATTTCCTCATTCGTTTTGGGAAACATATTCTTCGTTTGCCAATACGGATGGTGGGGCAATCATCTTCGGAATTAAAGAGAAAGATGATCAGTTCTATCTTGATGGGGTGACAGAAGAACAAGCGAAGAAGTACGAAAAGGACTTTTTCAATAGGATGCACAGCAAGGAAAGTGTGAACATTCCCTTGTTGAAAGAGAATGATGTGCAGACGGTAAAGTTCGATGGGGCGTATTTCCTGTTCTTCTATATTCCAAGAGTTGACAGGAGTCTGAGACCTGTGTATTGCGGGCTTGACCCCTATACAGGCACTTATCGACGTGACCTTGATGGTGATTACCATTGCTCGCGTGAAGAAGTGAACAGTATGTTTGCGGATGCAAATCTGGCAAGTCCTGTAGATGGAAGAATACTGAAAAACTTTAGCAAGGAAGATTTGGATGCGGACTCTATCAAGCAGTATCGTCGCAGGTTTGAGCAATGGAACCCAGACCATGTGTGGAACGCATTACCTGAAGATAAGTTCTTAGAGAAACTGAACGTGTTTAGAAAAGATAGAAAGACAGGAGAGTATGGTTTAACATATGCAGGACTATTGATGTTTGGCACCTATAGTGCCATCATGGATGAGAACCCAAACTTCTTCCCTGACTATCAGGAAATACAAGACCCGAAAGACAGATGGGTGAACCGTATCTGTCCAGATGGTAATTGGGAATCTAATCTTTTCCAGTTCTATAGTCGGGTGCTGCCTATTCTTCAGAACTTCCTGCCGAAGCCTTTCCAACTGGAAGGCAATCAACGGAGAACTGAAACGCCTGCCCATGTAGCTGTCAGAGAGGCATTGGCTAATGCACTGATACATGCCGACTATACGGAGAATGCTTCGCTGAACATTTATAAATACCCCAATAAGATGGTTTTCTCGAATCCTGGAATTATGCTGATTTCGATTAAGCAATACTACCAAGGCGGGGAAAGCATCTGTAGAAACAAATATCTGCAGACGATGTTCACATTCCTTGGTTCTGCAGAGAAAGCAGGAAGCGGTGTCGATAAGATTATCCGCGGATGGGAAGAACTGAATTGGAAACGTCCCTATCTGGTAGAAAAAAAGAGACCCAATAAGATTGTACTGACTCTGTCGATGGAGTCTCTCTTGGATGAATCTGTTAAAGAGGAACTGTCTAAACTATATGGAGATAAGATAGCCGGTATTCCGCAAGAGCAACTTTTGACGTTGGCATTAGCTTATTCTGAAGAAGAAATTACCAATGAGCGACTGCAATATGCTTTGAATATGCATAAGGCCGATATCACGAAGATGTTAGGACAAATGTGTGCAGCGCATTTGCTTGAATCTTCTGGTCATGGAAGAGGAACGAAGTATCATGTTTATGGGCTTAATGTAGAACTTCCGGATTCTAATGTTGCTCTTTTAGATGCCAATGTTGGACTTAATACAGGACTTAAAGATCCTAATGTTGTTCTTCCGAATCCTAATGTTGCTCTTCCGGTTCCTAATGTTGCTCTTCCGAAACGTTATACTAAAGAACAACTTAAAGAAAAAATAAGGGAAGTTTGTTCAGAATGGGTGACGGCAGAAATCATTGCTGCCAGAATAGGCAGAGATGTGAATTACGTTAAAAATCATGTATTGCCAAAACTTGCTGATGTCATAGAGAAGATGTATGATATCCCTCATCACCCTCGCCAGAAATATAGAGCAAAACAAAAGGAGGCAAACGTATGAAGTTTAAATTCAAGATACAACAATATCAGACGGATGCTGTGGAGCAGACGGTGAATGTTTTTGCCGGACAACCGTCAAAGACCAATGCACAGTACCGTCGTGACCTTGGTAAACGCAAGGGACAGATTACGTTTGAAGAGGAATATGTGGGATGGCGCAACAACGATGTGGAGTTACAAGGTCATCAACTGCTGGCCAACATCCAGCAACAGCAAGCCATTGGCAACATACCGAAATCATCGAAACTGAGTCTGCCAGACGGACTTGGTGCCTGTTCACTCGACATCGAAATGGAAACAGGTACAGGTAAGACCTACGTCTATATCAAGACCATGTTTGAGTTGAATAAGCGTTATGGCTGGAGTAAGTTCATCGTGGTGGTGCCAAGTATCGCCATCCGTGAAGGCGTGTATAAGAGTTTCTCAATGCTGGAAGACCACTTCATGGAACAGTACGGCAAGAAAGCCCGTTACTTTATCTATAACAGCGGCAACCTGACACAGATAGACTCTTTCAGCAGCGATGCCAGCATCAATGTGATGATTATCAACGTGCAGGCGTTCAATACCTCCTTCAAGGAAGGTGCTGCCAACAAGGAAAGCCGTATCATCTATTCCAAGCGTGACGATTTTCAGAGCCGCCGTCCTATCGATGTGATTGCTGCTAACCACCCCATTATCATCATGGACGAGCCACAGAAGATGGAAGGTGCCGCCACGCAACGAGCCTTGAAGAACTTCAAGCCACTGTTTGTGCTGAACTATTCGGCAACTCATAAAACCTCGCACAACTGCGTCTATGCACTTGATGCCTTCGATGCCTACCGCCAGCGATTGGTGAAGAAGATTCAGGTGAAGGGTATCACCCTGCAAAACCTGTTGGGCAACCAGAGTTATATCTACTTTGACAGCATTGTTCTCTCCAAGAATAAGGCTCCAGAAGTGAAGCTGGAGATTGAGGTGAAGGGAGCAGCCAGCACTCGCAGGCAGATATGCAAGTTCGGGCAGAATGATTCACTTTATGACACTTCAGGACTTCCTGCTTACAAGGATTTTGTTGTCACCGACATTAACCCTCTAACGAACACCGTCTATTTCATGAATGGTGACACACTGCGAAAGGGTGAAGTCATGGGTGATGTGTCGGAACAACAGATACAGCGCATTCAAGTAAGAGAAACCATCCGTTCGCACTTCGAGAAAGAAGCCACACTCTTCAAACAAGGAATTAAGACGCTTTCGCTCTTCTTCATTGATGAAGTTGCCAACTATAAAGGCTACGACGAACAGGGAGAGGTAGTGAAAGGCATTCTCTGGAAGGTTTTTGAAGAGGAATACACCCGTTTCCTCAATGAAAACTTGTCACTCTTTGAAGATGACTACCAGCGTTACTTGAAACGCTTTACTGCCGACCAGGTACACAACGGCTATTTCTCTATCGACAAGAAAGGCCACGCCATCGACAGTGTTGTGAAGCGAGGTGAAGACTTCTCCTCGGACATATCAGCATACGACTTGATTCTGAAAAACAAAGAGCGGTTATTGAGCTTTGATGAACCGACACGATTCATCTTCTCTCATTCTGCGCTGCGTGAAGGATGGGACAACCCCAATGTGTTCCAGATATGTACGCTACGCCATGCCAGCAGTGCCACGGCGCAACGTCAGGAGGTAGGACGCGGACTGCGTATCTGCGTTGACCAACAAGGTGTTCGTATGGATGCAGAACGGTTGGGCGAAGCCGTGCATGACATAAATGCTTTGACTGTCATCGCCAACGAGAGCTACAGCTCTTTTGTTGATGCGCTACAGAAAGAGACACGCGAGGCATTGCGTGAGCGTCCTACGTTGGCTACCGTGGCATACTTTGAAGGCAGGAAGTTCAAGGTTAGTGAAGAAGTACATGAAATCTCGGCAATGGAGGCATCAGCCATTGTCAACTATCTGTTTGAGAATGACTATGTGGACGACAAGGGCAATATACAGCATAGTTATCATGAAGACCTGCGCACAGGCAACCTCGCACCAATGAGTAAGAAACTGGCTCCCATCAGTGAGCAAGTTCATAAGTTAGTACAGGGTATCTTCGACCCATCAGCCCTTGATGACATGATTGAGAATGCCAATGAGTCGGCAGAAGCTATCAATGATCATCTGAACGATAATGCCAGCAAGAACGAGTTCAAGAGGCTGTGGGAGGAAATTAACCATCGGTATGTCTATACTGTTCATTATGATAGTGAGGAATTGATACAAAAAGCCGTGGCTTCCATCAACAAGAATCTGCGAGTCACTGAACTAAAGTATGTTGTGACGACGGGTGAACAAGGAACTGACGACTTGGACTTCACAGGTGACCAGCACACCCGAACACAAACTATGAGGGAGGTTTCGACAAGCGATGTTCCCTACGACCTCGTGGGGGAGATTGCCAAAGGTGCAACGCTGACAAGAAGAACGGTGGTTCGCATTCTGAAAGTCATTTCTACGGCAAAGCTCTATCTGTTCAAGAACAACCCAGAAGAGTTTATCCGCAACGTGGTACATCTGATAAAAGACCAGAAGGCCACGATGATTGTAGAACATATTGCCTACAATCGTACCGAGCAGCAGTATGATGCCAGTATCTTCACGAAAGAGAAGAGCCGCCAGCCTATAGAAAAAGCTTACGAGGCTAAGAAGCATATCCTTGACTATGTGTTTACGGACAGCAAGGGTGAACGGAAGTTCGCTGAAGCTCTTGATAAAGCGGATGAGGTATGCGTCTATGCCCGTCTGCCTCGTTCGTTCCAGATACCTACACCAGTTGGCAAGTATGCGCCAGACTGGGCTATAGCTTTCAATGATAACATGGGTGTTAAGCACGTGTTCTTCGTGGCTGAAACCAAGGGCAGTATGCTATCCATGAACCTGAAAGGGGCTGAAATGGCAAAGATAGAGTGCGCCAAGAAGCTCTTCAACAGCGTCTCTACAAGCAAGGTACGTTACCATGAGATAACGGACTATGATACGATGTTGAATGTCATCAACAGCTTAGAATGATTTAATCGTTTTCTGTTCATTATGCCAATAAAGAAATATATCAACACTGCAGAGGTAGCTATGCTAACCGGATTACAGCAGGACGACATAAGGAATCTTGCAAAGACAAATGTATTGCCTTCTCACAGAAACCGTAGAGGGCATTACCGCTTTAACGTTGATGCTGTGGAGAAGTATTTTGGCATAGTTATAAACAATATAGAGCAAGAAGCCGAACCTTCTGCATTGACGGAAAATACATCAAAGGAATCCCAAGATGTTGATAAAGTTAAATATATTAGTGGACACACTGCCAGAAAGTATCTGAAATGCAGTAAGGCAGAATTTGAAAGTCTTATAGAGCAAGGGATTATCAAGGCACATCGCGACGAGTATAACCGATGGAAGGTGTTAAAGGGAAGCGTCATAGAATATTCCAAAAGTTCTCTTCCGTCCAATGATACACAACTCATTATAAATGAGAATCACTATCAAGAGGTAATAGAAAGGATTTGTGCAGCTAAATCTTCTGTCAAGATTATGACTGCTAACTTCAAGCGTTTCCGTCTGAAACCAACAGGGAGTCAAGGTGAAAACTACAATGATGGTACTCCGTTTATAAAATACCTGATGGCGAAGGCAATTCAGGGCGTTTCCGTTCAAGTTATCTGTTCAATGCCTTCATCATCGTTCAGAGACGAATGGAAAGAGTTTTATCAGCAGATGAATCCAGAACTTTTCGAGTATATGTTTTGCGAGAGGAATCATGCAAAAGTCGTGATTGTCGATGACCAAATGGCTTATGTCGGCTCGGCTAACATTACCCCTGCAGGTATAGGACAAGGAGTTTTTACCCCTGGCAACTTTGAAGTTGGTATTCTGACGAAGAATCCCGAAATTGTCTCATCGGTTACTACGCTTTTCTATACAATATGGAACAAGGCTCATTGCGACAAATGTCACAGAGCAGATATGTGTAATGCAAAAAACTTATAAGCATAATGATAACGTCAGAAAGCTCAAACAGAGAGTTTCATCGTTTCTTTGATGAACATAGAGATGAACTTAGTAAACGTCTGCTTGGTCTTCTTTTAAACAAACATAGACGTACTATCCTTTCGTTACTTAAAAGAGGGGCTGAAATTCCTCCGATATGGGGCATGTTGAAGTTGCCTGAAGCAATACTTTACATGCTCCCTATAGGAATAAAACCAGCAAAGGTTAACTTTCAAGTTACTTCTCTCTTGCTTTATGGTAATGAAAGATTTAAGAGAGCAAACTCCTGTCTTTATAACCGATTCTAAGCCACATGTCATAATGTATAGTGCTCATGCTGTTCGAAGATATAAAGAACGGATGGGGTTAGATGCTGAAACAGAATTCGTTGATGTCTGCAAGCATATGTTTCTAAATGGTTGCATCAATCCTCGAGTATTTGGTGACATGAGTAAGATTTACGGAACCAATATTAATCGTAGGGAATTAAGTATCATATCCACGAATGGAGCATACATGGGATTTGCAGATGGAAAAACAGAAGTATTTCATGCTGATACATTTTTAAGTAGCGATGACCTTCATCAAGATCAATTGTTTCTTGACGCGAGTAAATCAGAAGACTTGAAACTTTGGAAATCTGTTAGAGAAGCTTTCGTAAAAGGAGAAATAACCTCAGAAGAACTCCAGCGTCAATTAGTATGTTATCCTTCTAATATTGCAGTTTCGGACGGGAAGATAATAAAACTCTCTCCTGAAGAGGCCAGGCTACGTGATGAAGAAAACAGGAAAACAATATCAGACCCAGATTATTTTGAAAAGGCAAAGGAAGAAAACAGACAAAGATACAACAATAAAGTTAGTCGAAAGGGATTCAAATAAATAACAGAAATCACAGTATTTGCTTGTTATTCATCTTTTCAAGATTGACAACAAATCAAATAATCCCATTGATTTTCAGGCATATCTGCCAAAGGTCAGTGGGTTTTATGTTCCCAAAATAATTGCGCACGTCGGAGCATGTTCAGTCAGTTAGGACGGTGAAATCAGTCAGCTGAGAGAGGCAAATTAGACTGAATTTTGCCCTTAAAACGGTCTTTCCGTCGGAGCAAATTCAGTCAATGGCCCGAAATAGGCCCGAAAATCGGAGCAAAGTCAGTCACTGCCCAAAGGCTGGCCTCCACAAGGTGGCAAAATGCCCCTCCGTCGGAGCAAAGTCAGTCAGTTTTGCAGATGCCGCCGCTGAAAATCAGCGGGTGACGGAGCAAAATCAGTCAGTGATGACATGATATCCGACCCTCACTCCGCCGTCGGAGCAAATTCAGTCAGCCGACCTCCCGCCGGAGCAAATTCAGTCACTCCAAGTTTGCTTACCTTTGCAAGTGGAACAATCCACGAGCAAGGAGATTATGGCAAACAACGCAATTGACATGAGCAAGTTAAAGAAGGTTCTCCGTCTGTTCAGGAACGGCTCCATGTCCAACCGCAAGATAGCGGAGGCAGTGGAGCTTGACAAGAACACGGTGAACAAGTACATCAACCAGGCCAAGAAGGACAGCCTCAGCGTCGACGAACTGCTGGCCCTCGACGACCCCGTGCTGGCCCACCGCATGACGGGCGGCAACGCGGCCTACAGCGACAGCCGCTTCGAGGAGCTGAAGGACAGGCTTCCCTACTATGCCTCCGAGTTTCGCCGCCCCCACGTGACGATGCAGCTGCTTTGGGAGGAGTACAGCAGGGAGTCCGAGCATCCCTACGGGATCACCCAGTTCAAGGAGCACCTCAACAGGTACATCGCGGGAACCGAGGAGAAGACCGCCTCAACCATCCTCAAGGACCTCTACGTGGGTGGCGAGAAGGCGTTCCTGGACTTCGCCGGAGGCAAGATGCAGTACGTTGACATCGACACCGGCGAGGTGCGTGAGGTGGAGATATTCGTGGCCACGCTTCCCGCCACCGACTACGGCTTTGCGACGGCCGTCCCCTCACAGAGGGTGGAAGACTTCCTGACGGCCGTGGAGCGGTTCTTCGAGCACATCGGCGGCGTGCCGAAGATACTGGTGCCGGACAACCTGAAATCGGCCGTCATCAAGCGGGAGAACGGCATGCCGGTGCTCAACAAGCTTTTCGACGACTTCTGCAACCACTACGGCTGCGTGGCCATCCCCGCGCGGCCCGTGCGCCCCAAGGACAAATCCGGAGTGGAAGACCATGTGAGGATATTCTACCGCAGGGTCGTCGCACCCTTGCGCGACGCAACGTTCTATTCCATAGAGGAGATGAACGCCGCCATCTCCCAGAAGATGAGGGAGAGCAACCAGAGGCGCATGCACCAGCGTCCCCAGACCCGCGAGGAACTGTTCCTGGCCATCGAGAAGCCACACCTGATGCCGCTGCCGAAAGAGCGGTACGAGGTGAAGTTCTACACCAAGCTGACGGTCCAGGACAACTGCTGCATCTATCTCGGACGCGACATGCACTACTACTCCGTCCCCTACAAGTATATCGGATTCCGGATGACGGTCATCTACACGGCCACCGTGGTGAGGATCTACATGCCGGACGGCGAGTTCGTGCGCGAGTGGCCGAGGGACAGGACTCCCGGCGAGTACACCACGGAGGAGACGGACATGGCCTCCAACAGCCAGGCGTACCGCAGGCGCTCGCCCGCCTACTACATCGGCATGAGCAGGGGCGTGAACGCGAACCTCGGCACAGTGGTCGAGACCATGTTCGCCAGGCTCTCCAAGGGTACTCCGCCGGAGGTGCTCTACAACCGCTGCGACGCGCTGCTGCGCCTGCAGAGGAACACGGAGCCGAGGCTGTTCGACCTCGCCTGCGAGAGCGCCATACGCTTCGACAGGTGCTCCTACAGGTTCATCGACCACGCGATCAAGAGCAAGTGCCTCGGCATCCTGGAGGCCTCCCGCCTTGACGACATGGACGCGCCTCCCGAGCATGAGAACATCAGGGGGCTGTTCACCTGATGACACAAGTCACTTACGTTTAACATAAAGCATTCAAGATTATGGACGAAACCGCAACAATCTTCAAACGGCTGCGACTGCCCGGCATGGAACAATGCTGGCAGTCGCTCATCGAGACCAGGCGCGTGGACGGCATGTGCCTGCGCGACGGGCTGCAGCTCCTCCTGCAGGCCGAGAGCGAACAGAGGAAGGAGAACCGCAACGCGAGACTGCTGAAGCAGGCCGGCTTCCGCTACCAGGCCACCATCATAGAGACCCGGTTTGACGCAAGCCGAGGGCTGGACAAGAGCAGGGTCATGGAACTGGCCACCTGCGCCTACATCAGGCGGGGAATCCCCGTCCTCATCACAGGGCCTGCGGGAACGGGGAAAAGCTGGCTTGCCACCGCACTGGGACACCAGGCCTGCATGCTTGGCTTCAAGGTGCGCTACTACAACGTTCTGAAACTTTTCGAGCAGGTCACCATGGCACGCATCGAGGGCACGCTCACCAGGTTCTTCGGAGGCATGGCCGACACCGACCTCCTCATCATCGATGACTTCGGCATCCGCTCGCTGGACAAGCAGCAGATGCTCGACTTCCTCGAGATGATGGAGGACCGCCATGCACGCAAGTCAACCATCATCGCCAGCCAGCTGCCCGTGGCGAACTGGTATGACATGATGAAGTCGAACTCCACGGCGGCAGACGCAATCCTCGACAGAATCGTGCATACGGCGCAAAGATTTGAGCTGAAAGGTGAGAGTTTGAGAAAAAGATGATTAACTTTGCCGCGAAATCAAGTTAGCGAACTCGTGAGTGACTGATTTTGTCCGATGCAGCTGACTGAATTTCGACCGACGTAGGCAAAAATAATCCCATATAGCCATAGTAGGTGATATAAGAAAGATGAAGTATGCAGTCTTCTGGCTTAGTAAAAAGAAAACACCCAACTTTACATTTTTTGGTGTAAAACTGGGTGTAACTTTGTAACTTGCTGATATTCAGCTAAACTTGCGGAGAGAGAGGGATTCTTTACCGCTTTTACAACTGTCGTAAGTCGTTGATAATCAGCACTCTATTTTTTCAAAAAAATGCGATTTTGCCTATTTTTGTCGCTAATTTGTCGCAGGACAAGGCATTGTAAGACATTTAATATCAGTGAGTTATATACACTATTTTAATATTTTTAACATTAAAAAGGAGCGTTTTTTGCTCTCCGTCTCCTTTTTTCTCTGTAAAGAGAACAGCTAATTTTACCATCCGGCGAGAGGGAACGGATTGCTTAAAAGTCCGCCATTGAACTGCAAATTTTGCATCGAGGGACATATTCCCCACCCCACCCATTAATTGACGTATTCGACTTCTGTAGTTTCTGAGAAAAACCAATAGCATGAAATGCTAACGTCAAGATTAATTAATATGCAAAATTACATATTTTTTTGCATTCCACCAAACATTTTCTCCGTTATATATACTGGATAAAATGTATTGTGACATGTATATGGCATATCGCGTGTGACGAGATTATATAAAACCATGTAGCAAAAATGTAGCAGTATTGATTTTCAATGTATTACATGGCTTTTGCCTGAATATTTCATGTAGCGGAAGTGTAGCAAAGTGTATCAATATGTAGCATAGCTAAAGAAATAGAAATATGGATAGTGCGAGTAAGCGAGAGCAAAAGAAAGCTTGCTTTCATTTTGCCGAGCATGAGCAGATTATTCAATACTCTTTTGCACAAAAGGAAGATTGTTCACAAGACACGACTTGCAGTTTGGCAGCTCCAAGGTAACTTCGCAGAAAAATGACTCCCCTGTCACATGAATGCCGATGTGATAGAAGATTGGAAATACGATGGGAAAAGTTGGGCCTCGGAGAGTGAAAGTACAGAAACCTGAAAGACGGTGGGTAGCGAAAAGGCACGACGGCCAGAACAGACTACAAAGCGAGTGAACAATGACAGCTTGGAATAAGCCATCATACAGAGCTGGCGCAGAATGAAGTCTGCCCTGTTGATGCAAAGGGAAAGCAGTCAACGTCCTCTCGCAGTCCGTTCCGTCCTCCACCAGTGCCATCGGCTCTGATGGAGAACCCGTCCTGCCATTCCGCTATGGGTGGGCGTAGTATTGTGGTATAATAAATATTATATTATGTTAGAACAGTTAGAACAATCAGTTTGATTTACAAACTCGAACAAATTTGGGATATATAATAATAATTACCAAAACACCTGTGTCTATAATACATTGAGAGTGGTTTCAGCCTGCAAAATGAGCTATAGGTCAAATAACATCCTGCACCGCAGCTCCTCGCCGAACTTAACGGCACGATTCCTTTACACGGATGCAAGTATCTCGGGGGGTGGTTCTAAGAATCCAATACTATTTTTTCAACTAATTTGCAGAAGAACCTAATTATTTGTACCTTTGCAGCAGTGTGGGTGTTAACAAATACTGAGCCCACTATGGTAAGCGGCCCAAAAACTTAACTGTATCTTATGAACAATAGCAAATATCCTCATTTGACAAGCCCCATCCAGCTGGGCAAGGTGACATTCAGAAACCGTATCTTCTCTGCACCAATGGGTGCGACGGACATTACCGCCGACTGCTGTCCCGGACCTCGTACGCAAGGTTTCTATGAACTGCGTGCCAAAGGCGGAGCTGCTGCCGTGACCGTCAGCGAACTCGTGGTTCATCCTGAGACCGACGGCAGCCACATGCTGCACCTCGACCTTGAGACGGTAGGTTGTCTGGCTGCCCACACCTTCGTGGCTGATGCCATCCGCAGGCATGGCGCTGTGCCCAGCATCGAGCTGTCACACTCCGGCCAGTATGCCGGAACGTATATGGCGGACAAGAACAAGAAGGCCAGTCTGAACCAATGGGGACCCAGCGACGGTACGCGTCCCGATGGTCGTCCTGTAAAGGCGCTCTCCAAGAAACAGATTGCCGACATTGTGAAGGCGTACGGCGAGAAGGCTGCGCTCTGTAAGCGTGCCGGCTATGAGATGATTATGGTGCATGCCGGTCACGGCTGGTTGCTGCATCAGTTCCTTTCTCCTTATCAGAATCATCGTACCGACGAGTACGGCGGTTCGCTTGAGAACCGTATCCGCATCGTCCGTGAGGTGCTTGCCTCCGTGCGCAACGCCGTAGGACCAGGTTTCCCTGTGGAGGTTCGTCTCAGCGGCAGCGAACTGTTTGATGGCGGCTATGGAATTGAGGACGGCATCAAGATTGCTCAGGCTGTAGAAGAGTATGTGGACCTGATTCATGTCTCGGCAGGATCCTATCAGTTTGGCTTCTTTAATACCACGCCGCCGATGTTTGATGAGCACGGCGTGAACGTATGGCTGGCTGCAGAGATTAAGAAGCACGTGAAGAAACCCGTGGCTACTATTGGTGCGCTCAGCGACCCTGAGCAGATGGAACGTATCATTGCTGAGGGAAAGGCCGACGTGGTCTATATGGCACGTCAGTTGCTGGCCGACCCCTTCCATCCGCAGAAGGTGATGGCTGGTCAGGAAGACCGCATCGTCCGGTGTCTGCGCTGCTATACTTGCATGGCGGAGCGCCCAGTGACTTTTACGCGTCGCTGTGCCGTGAATCCGTTGATTGGCCGCGAGATAGAGGGCATGGAGGTGGTGCCAGCCTTGAAACGCAAGAAGGTGATGGTGGCGGGTGCCGGCGTTGCCGGACTGAAGGCCGCCATTACGGCTGCACAGCGCGGGCATCAGGTGATTCTCTGCGAGAAGACGGACATGGTGGGGGGTATCCTGAAATCGGAACAGGCGCTTCCGTTCAAGTATGAGATGTACGAGCTGGGGGTTGTCCTTGAGCGTCAGGCAAAGGATGAGGGTGTGGAGATTCGTTTGAACACCACCGTTACGCCTGAGTATGTGGAGAAGGAGGGCGTCGATGCGCTGATCCTGGCTGTTGGTTCCACGCCGCTCGTTCCGCCCATCCCCGGCATCGATTCAGATAACGTAATCATCGTCAACGAGTATTATTTGAATAAGGATAAGGTCGGCGATAGCGTGGTCGTACTTGGCGGTGGACTTGCCGGTTGCGAGTGCGCCATCCATCTGGGTATGGAAGGCAAGAAGGTGGAGTTGGTTGAGATGCGTGACACCTTGGCTGCTGACTGTAATATCCGCCAGCGCCCGATTCTGATGCGTAAGGTGGCGGAGTTCTCAACGCCCCATACTGAATATATTGGTCAGAAGATTACTGCCGATGGCGTTATCTGCAGGGATAAGGAAGGCAATGAGATACTCGTCCCAGGCCAGACTGTCATATGCGCTCTTGGTCAGCGTGCCAACCGTGCCGACGTGGATGCCCTTCGCGGATGCGCCCCGTTCGTCCGTGAGGTTGGCGACTGCGTCCGTCCCGCCAACATCACCAAAGCCATCTACGAGGCTTATCACGCCGCTTTGGATATTTAGTAATTTGTCAATAGCCGAGGCCCGAGAGGCAAAGGTCACTTCCACTACATGACAAAGCCTGGTTCTGAGGCGGAACACCGATGGCAGGACGAGCATCCAGACGGGACATTCATCAGCAAATAGGCATAAGGAAACAGCCCTTCGAGACATTAACGATGCTCGAAGGGCTTTTTGAAGATGGAGGAGGCTATGCCATCCTCCCCATCCGCTTGTAGAACTCATTGGCATTGAACACTCCCAATAGGTACTGCTCCAACTGCTCCAATGGCAGGTAGTCCGTGCATCGTATTCCGAACTCTCCTGGTGTTGGCACTACATAGACGGCATACCTTGCTCCACATCTGGAGTCTGCTGCACGAAGGATGGCTTTCGGGTTTATATCTTTCACCCATCCTTCAATCATGGTCTTTCTCTGCTTGCTTGTCATACTACTCATATATATTTAAGGTATAAAGGGAATAGGCAGCGCATTCGCCACCTATCCCCATAGAATATTACGCCTTTATCTCTGATGTGACAAAACTCAAATGGCCAGCGAAGATTTCGTCAGCATCAATCTTATGCTCATTGCCACGGTCGTTTTTCTCGTTTCCAATGAGGGTGAGTTTGCCATCCTTGTTCACTCTGACAGCAAGGATAACCACGTCACAAGGCTCGTCGTAGTCGTAAGCGGCAATGATGGGACACTCTCCCTCGAAATGCCACTCATATCCATCATCCACTTTCTCGCCATATTGACGGAGAGTTTCTACAAGTTCTTCCTGCTCACGGTGCTTAACCTCCTGCACACTGTCATAGATGGAGTAATTTTTCAACCGTGCGTGGCGAATGGCATGGGTCTCCTCGCCATCTTCTTCATTGATACCGAAATCATGAAACTGCACTGGCACATAGTCGATGGGTGCTGCCATCCAAGAAATGTTGTTGAGCGAATAGTCGTGCTCTGCCAAGAACACCTCAATGTCCTCTTCCAGCATGTGGTCGGGAACGTTTAAAACCTCGATGCGCAAGTCTGCGCTGTTCATAACGATAATCTTCATAATCTTGTCATAATATTGGGTTAAACAATTCAGTCTTTATCATATAGCCGTGAGAGAAACGCCTGCAAGTCCTCGTCTTCAATCTCTGCGAGGGTGCAAGGTTTGAACTGCTTGTCCTGCTCAATCCTCAAAGTACCAAGTCCGTATTCGCTTGCATCGTAAGTGACGCTTGCCATTTCGTTTGCGGACTGGTAGCCATATTCCGTTTCTTGCAGACCGGTCACGATGCCATAGAGTGTAAAGTCATCACCTTCGGGCTGCCCTTCGAGAATGTACCATCGGATGTTTCCGAGATAAAACACTACGATGCAGATTGCATCCTTCTTCTTCGCGTCCTGAGAATACAGGGGATAACTGCTCAAAGCCTCTGTCAGCTCTGGGGTTATCAGTCGGTTGTTGAATTTGGTTGTTGCCATATTGCTTGATTTTTTATTTCCCTTTTATCAAAGCCATTCGGCTTCAAGTGATGGGAAGATTTTTCTGCTTTCAGAAGTGCGGAGATGGCAGCAAAGGCAAGTCTGGCGTGAAGAATACTCTTTTGGCACAAAAGGAAGATTGTTCACAAGACACGACTTGCAGTATGACAGCTCCAAGGTAACTTCGCAGAAAAATGATTCCCTTGTCACATGAATGCCGATGTGATAGAAGATAGGAAATACGATGGGAAATGTCAGGCCTCGGAGAGAGAATGAAAAGGAACCTGAAAGACGGTGGGCAGCGGAAAAGGCACGACTGCCAGAATGGACAATAAGGCGAGTGAACCATGACTGCTTGGAATAAGCCATCATACAGAGCTGGCGCAGAAGGAAGTCAGCCCTGTTGATGCAAAGGGAAAGCCGTCAACGTCCTCTCGCAGTCCGTTCCGTCCTCCACCTGTGCCACGGGCTCTGATGGAGACCCCGTCCTTCCTTTCCGCTATGGGTGGGACGAAGTGTTGAGGAGAATAGATGTTGAGTCTCTTTAAGCAACAAATATGAAAAATATGTTGTTCTTTCAATACATACATCGATAAAAAATACAAAAAGGTTGTAGCTTTATAACCATTTCAAAAACATTTTGTATCTTTGCAGTGCTTATTGTAAATATATCTGGCGTATGAAATATCTAAATATAAAGAAGGCTTTGGCTGCATGGAAGGCTCTTCAGCCTCTGTCGGAGAGAGACAGGGAAAGACTGAGTCGTCGTTTCACAGTTGATTTCAATTATAATAGTAACCATATGGAGGGCAATACGCTTACATATGGGCAGACAGAGATTCTACTGCTCTTCGGCAAGGTAATCGGTGAAGCCGACGTACGTGATGTTCAGGAAATGACTGCCAGCAACGTAGGGTTAAGAATGATGGCCGATGAGGCTGGTGTAAAGGAAATACCGCTGACACAGAACTTCATCCGTACATTACACAAGACTTTACTGCGTGAGGACTATACCGTTTATCGAGATCTACCCGGAGGTGTTCAGACCAGCTATGTAATCCACGCGGGGCAATATAAGACTCGCCCAAACAGTGTTATCACTCGCTATGGCGACCGTTTCGAATATGCTTCGCCAGAGGAAACTCCAGGGCTGATGGCTGATTTGGTAGACTGGTATAACACAGCAGAACATGATGGAAAGCTTTCACCGGTAGAACTGGCTGCGCTGTTCCACTACCGTTATATCCGCATCCACCCCTTTGAGGATGGCAATGGCCGCATAGCTCGACTGATGGTGAATTATATTTTAACTCGTCACGATTATCCGATGATTGTGGTGCGGAGTCGTAAGAAGAGTGAGTATTTGGAGGCCTTACATCGGGCTGACATAGAGGTTGGGCCGGTACCGAGCGATGGAGCACATGCTGATATTAAAGATATCAAACCATTCATGAAGTACTTCAATGAACTTGTGGCTACTGAGGTATACAATGACGTACTCTTTGTGAGTGAGCATGATGATAATGTGTGGTGGTATGACGGTGAGCGGATAGCATTCCGAACCCCGAATTATACGAAGATCCTGAATGCCATGCGAACACAGCCAACACTGACTTTAGCTGACATGAAGGAGGTTACGGGTATAAGTATCGCAGCTATTCAGAAACTACTCAACCAACTAATTCAGAAGAAATATGTAGAACGCGGAGAGAAAGACGGAAGTTGGAGAATATTTGTTACGCATTAAATGATAAAGTCTTTAAGAGTTTTACTCTGAGATAAATCAAATGACGAATGTTTTTCTTTTTGTCTTGGTGAGTTCTTTATGATGGCTTGAAATAGGAAAAGTAATTGAGCAAAGCTGTTATTAGCTATAAAACATGATGAAATTATTTAATAAATTTAAGCAACACATAATTAGGAATCCAAAAGTGGTGGAATATAGACCGACTTCTGAAAAATATGACGGGAAGAAACTAATCGAAATCATGGAGCAATTGGATTATGCAGAAATTGCATGTCCACCAGAGGAAAGAGAGAAGGTGATGGATTTCATTTTTGTTTCAAACCTGTTAAATAAAGTAATCAAGGACTTCTATTTGGAGGTAGAAGAACGTCTCAAGAATTTCAACATGAAAGGTGTGGATATTGTAGATTATTTTATAGCTATTCTAAATTCAGATTACAAAGCGGTCACCGAGAAGATGAAGGCAGCTTACGGAAAGATGTCTCAGGGATTGTATATGTTGCAGGATATAACTAACTTAAAACTGGAGTTACCGGATAAATCAATGGTGGATATGAAATCTGCAATGGAAGGGGCTACTGATGCAACAAGCTTATTGTGTAATTATTTGAGGCATCATTTAGATGATGATTATAAAAACGAGAGAGCTGACCCAAAGTCATTTGTGAGTACGGTAGTGGATCTGTATCAGATGGCTGATTATCTTGCGCCATTTAAACAATCGTATGATTTTGTGCTGTATGACAATTCTTTTGTGAAGATTTACCCTGAGAGTCAGACGATTTTGTTTGACGATGAAAACTATAAGGACGAGAAATTGAAAGCTCTAGGACATATGATACTTGGAGAGAGAATTATTCACATGAGATGTCAGAACTATGAGAGGGGAAGAAAATCGGAACTTGAGCACTACATGACGAACTATCGCGTGAAACGTACAAAGGTGATAGAAGGATATGTGACAATAGAATTCGGACAAGGAAATGCAAAGCGCTACCAAGAATTTGTCAGGATGATGCAAGCGGCAATCGATGCATACTATGAATATCTCGACTTGAACATTACACTGAAGGATATGAACGGCATCAAGTTGGCTGAAGCGCTGGCTGTTTGGGTCGCTTTGCAGTATATCTGCTTCGAGACTTCAGAACTGTGGCGTATGGAACCAAAGATGATTTTTACTAAGGAGGAAATGGATGAAATACCAAGAAAAATAAAAATTTTGGATTTGGAGGTTTATCTGGTAAAGTTGACTGGAATTAATCTGAGTCAAGTGAAAAGAGTAATGAAAGCTCTAGAGGTAGATTGGAAGAGATATAATAGTATTTGGAAATCTCCGCTGTATAAGATAAAGGACTATTATTGCGTTCCGTTCATTCCAATCGTGAACTGCCAACCATATTACATTATAGAAAATATAATGCAACAAGGTGGATATAATATAAATAAACGAGGGAAAGATTTTGAAAAGTATGTATATAATAAGATAGTGGAAGTAGGTTGTGAGTACAATTTAACTTGCATGTCATCAAAGCAGTTTGGCACAAAAGGAGAGAAAGAGGAGATTGACCTTATGTTGGGTCTGCGTGACATAATTGTTTTGGCTGAAGCAAAATGTATTCATTACTCTATGGAACCCCAAAACTACAGAGATGCTTGGGAAAGACTATCATTAGGAGCTGAACAGGCTCTAAGAAAGAAGACTTTTGTTGAGGAGCATCCAGAGTTTTTTATTGAGCTTGGAGATGTGAGCAAAAAAAGTATTGTTCCAGTGGTATTGACAAACTATCCTTTATATGCAGGATTAGAACACGAAGGGGTGTACATAATTGATTCGCATACATTTATATCGTATTTTGCAGCAGGATATATGTCGATGCGTATGATGTCTGAGAAGGTTTCACCAATTATGGATACGCAATTCTTTTACACTAACGAGACGGAAATGTCTGCTAACTTTGAGCGGTATGTGAGAGAACAACCAATAAAACAAATGCATCTAGAAAAGATGACAGTGGAGGAAATTCCGCTGTTGTCACTTATAAAGCCATGGAAATGTAAGACTAAAACAGCAGTGTATAATGGTAATCCTGATTTTAATATTCTGAGGGGGATTGATTCTAATTATACGTAATTATTTATCAGTCCTCGCAATCCGTTTGAAAAATATATGTATTAATGGATATTAGCTCATTGTGAAAAAGAATGATGAGAATGTATGGTGTGTTATGGAGAACGGATAGTATCCTTAACTCATTAATAAGTGAATAATCTGAATGCCATATGGACACTGCCAACGTTGACTATAAATGAAAGAGTTGATGGGTATTATTATCACTACTTTTTAAAAACAACTTAATCTACTGATTCACAAAAAAGTATGTGGAGTGCGGAGAAAACGACGGAAGTTGGAGAGTTTTTGTGACACAATGAATAGGATTTTATGATTGTAGAATTATATTATCAAAAAAGGAAGTATGGATGAAATGCGTCCTGCCTTACAGCAGGACGCGCCGGTATTCAGCACAAAACCGCCGTCGCCCAGTCGATGGGCTTACCGTCTTGTTTCATTTTCTCAATCAGAGCCTTTAGCTGCTCTTTCTTCTTATCGGGCATCTTGTCCATAATTGATAAAATTGTGGGCAGTTGGTTGGACTGCCCGTTACCTTTTCATTTCGTCTGAAAACAGACCTTGTTTTTTCTTCTCAGCTGGAGGATGAGGTTACACCTCCAGTTCAAGTCAGCCAGTTTCTGGAGTTTCTTCCTTGTCTCCTCAGTGTTCTCCATCAGTGAGGCATAAATCAAGTTGCCCACTAATCTGCCCTCGCTGACATCAAAAGCCTTGAAGGTCTTGCATCCGTCATACTTCGCATAAACGATATACCATTCCATAGTGTCTTGTATTTAGTCAATATACTCAAACTCGTCCCTGCTGCAGGTGATTTCCTTTCCGCTGCCAACAATGATGCAGTTGTACTGATAGCCATGGTAGCCGCCGGTGGCACTGTCCTCGTCCACTTGGATTTCCCAATATCCCCGGTATGGTTCAAAAAGTCTTGCGTATCTCATAACTCGATGTGATGAAGTGTAAGACATTAGAATGGCAAATCCTTCTCGTCGGGTTCCGGTGCGTCTGTCGGTGGCTTGGGCGTGCTCTTCGCCTTTGCTCCTTTCCTCGCTGCCTTCTTCGGGTCAGTGCTTTGCTCTTCTCTCTTCCCTGCGTTCACGAAAGCGATGCTGTCCGCATTGAGGGAGATTTGGATGTGGTTCTCGCCCTCCCTGTCCGTCCAAAGCGATGTGGAGATGGTGCCTTCCACGAGAATGAGCCTTCCCTTGGTGAGATATTCAGCCAGGCGGATGTGGTTCTCCCTGCTGCTGCGTACCCTTACCCATGTCGTGATGTTCTGTCCCTTGGAGTAGTCATCAACGGCGATGTCCACCGCCATGAATGTTACGTGTGTGCCTGTGATGGTCTGGCAGTCCTTGCCGATGCGACCGATGGTGTGCGTGTAAATCATAACTCTGAATTTTATTGTGGCAAGTTGGTTGGGCTTGCCGTTACCTTTATTAAAATGCTGTGGAATCCTTTTCCCTTTTTTCGGGAATGCTCCCGAAGGGAGGAAGAAGAAGGCTCATTTGGCCTTCTTCTTTGAAGTTTTCTTCTCCTCCTGCGGAGTCTCCTCCTTTTCAGGAGTCTCGTAGAACTTGGTGGCCACCAGTACGACGCGCTGACGCTTTGCGCCATCCTGGTCTGTCCATTCCTCGGGCTTGAAGTAGCCCTCCACTGTGAGCATCGTACCCTTGGTGAGCTTGTCGAACGACTCGGCATTCTCGTTCTTGCGCCATGCTTCCACGTTGATGAAAGCCGATACTCGGTTGTTCTCCTCGCCGTTCTTCTCGTTGCGGGCGATAGCCAGAGAGAAACGTGCAACTGAAGCGGTTGCAAACTGACGGATGTCTGCATCCTTACCTACGAAACCTGTCACTGCGAAATTGTTCTCGATCTTTTTCATTTTTCTGAATTTTTAGAAGTGAAACATTTATTTTTTACGTTGCCTAAAAAGTTGGCAAGGGAAGTATGGAATGCAAGTAATTCCCGATTTTTTTCACCCCTGGGCCGAGAAAAGTTTTTGTTGGATGTGCACAGACGGCAAAAACTTTTTGAAAAAAATCGAGGAATAGGACTACTGGTACTTGCAGAATACGGCTTGCACTAACTTCGCGACGGAAAAAGTAAGTGTAACTCGCTTCGCCCGGAAAAGGCAGTAATGAAAAAGGCGGAATAAGAACAATTCAGTGACAGATACGATAAGGAGGATGCCCACAAGTCCAACGCTCCATGAGGTACGTCATGGCTATCGAACGGGGAAGAATGAAATGAGGAGACAGAGTGTCGCTCCAATTAAAGGAAGAAGTATGCGGAACGATGAGTGCCCATCGATAGGCTATGGTTGATGTGCAGTGAATGATTGCTTAAGAGGAATGGACTAATGAGGATTGGAATGCTGAAAAAGTGCTGTTTGGTTGGCTGAAGTCCGAGATTCCCATTGAGGAAGAGAAGAATGAAAGGAGAGAAAGCCAACCAAATGAACCTTCTCTCCTTCCTGATGGATGAATGATTCTTTCTGTGAAGAGAGAGGAATTACCCACTAAATCAAGTTATTTAATTTAGCAAAATATCATAGAGTGACTGTATATCATTTCTTATCTTGTCGAAACCATCAGTTTTATCAAGGGTTTGTTCGTTCATATAAAGCCTCTTGTTGACCTCAATCATAACCGAGTGATATTTTACGGGGACGGAGAATGTTTTGCTATTGGAGAAGGGCTCATTGATTCCGACCTTGTATCCAAGCATCCCGAAATGACGAACTATATTGCCGATGACTACTTTGTTCGGACAAGTCTCGTCATCGTTATAACCGATACAGATATCAATGTCTGGAGGATTCGAGTTCAGTAGATTGGGTAGATTGGAGAAGCTATGACAGTCAATCAATAATCTTCGACCATCTAAATCCTTTATTATTTCAGAAACTTCTGCATGATAGTCTGCATACATCATAAAAGAATCTGTCTTACCTCTAAATGAACGAACCGTTTTCCCATGTTGGGCAACGACCCTTCGAGAATATGAAATACCCAACCCTTCTTTTTCAAGAGGGTCATTAATTAATCGTTCTACGTCACAATACAATCGGCAAAAAGGAAAGACTATACTGCTTATACACTTTGTTTCCTTCGAAGGGACAAACAATTCATCTGTGTAATAATCGATAAGCAGCCTTTCTTCTTGATTCAAGTCCATAAAGCTGTGACAGGAATCTTCTGGGAATGAAGTTGATGAATGGGGAATGTGCAGAAGCATGTTGTCATAAACACTTTGCAACTTGACTCTTTGCTCTTGGCTTGATTTCCTTTGATTTTCCATTTCTGTTGTTATTTAATCCGTTAAACAATAAGGGGTTCAAACGCTTTTTGTGGGTTTAACGACAAGTAACAACACTTGCTTATGGAGCATAAAAAATCCCTATATGTCACAGACGGACACATAAGGAAATTTACAGTCTCTGAGCTATAATGAGTTTTGGCGTATGCCCACATCTGCTTATTCAGCTCGCCACCGTGGCTTGTTGGAATGCTCAATTCCAGAAACTCGGTTGGCACGCCTTACGGCGTTCTTGATGTAAATTTCCGAGATACTCTAAGAGTTCTTCAATTCGGGTGTAAAGGTACTATTTTTTTCATATTTTACATTATTATTGTTTTATTAATTATTTCGTATTCCAATATAGACACAATTTTTTGTTCGATTCTTTCATCAATCATGAAACATCTTTGAGAATCAATCATTGCAAGATGGTCAAACGAGACCATGTCTGTATTGATTTCATCAAGTCTTGTATGGCCGAACACTTGAAACACTTGATTCAAACCGTATACCTTGGTGGCAGTTGTTGAATGCTCCTCTATGTCGGCCCAAAGCACACTTCCAGTTTTTTCACCACGGAACAAGGAACGGCCTTTACCAACGATGGACAGCATTTCCTGTCCCTGTTCGTCGGAGTCCAAAAGGTTGATTCGGTCAATGATGTCTTGATTGGCGATGGAGATGTTATGGTCGCTAAGCCGCCATACTTTCGAGTTGACCTTGTTGAGCCAATAGACAGTCACACCAGCATGAGTGAACACATATGGAATACCATTTACGACCTCCAAATAGGCCAGTTGAAACAAATCCTTGTTTTGGTTGAACACCTTGTGGTATTTGTCCCAGTTGTTTTTGTCGCATCGGCTTCCTCGGGCCAAATCATAGAACAGTCGGGAACTGTAATGTTGGTCGTGGTTGCCTTTGAGTAGTATTACCTTTTCCTTGTGGTCGAGCTTCAGCTGTATAATTCCCATAAGGTTGTCATACACACTTTCGGGTGTGTATTCCTCGTCCTCATCACGATAAGGGTCAAGATAATCGCCCAAGAAAACGATTCGGTCCACTTGGTCAATGTATTTCTTTACGGGTTCCTTCCAGAAAGTGCGTCCATGCACATCGGGCACGACTAGTATTTTCTTTGGTTCAGACGAGAGTTTCATTTTTTCATACCTTTTTTACCTCTATGCATTTTCCACGTTCGTAAGTCCAGACCGAGTCGCATACATCCATGGGTGTCATCATGTCTTTACATTTTGAATAGAGAAGAATGGATGAGCTTTCTGATTCCACATTCAGTCCGTAGAAACGCAGGCCATGCTCTTTTTGTTCCTTGATTATATTCTCTGTTTCAGTGGACAATGTTGTCCATCCAAAATCAGAAATACAAAGGATGTCTGCCGTTTCATAGTCAGACATATTGGGTTTTACTTCATTGAATAACCATGAGAACATCTCATTTTCATTGTTCCCACCACTCACTACTATACGCAAGAATTTCATCAAATCCGGTAAATGTGATCGTCTATGCCCTAGTTCAATATAATCATAGCAGTCAGAGTATTTGACCAAGAGGACATCACGTTTGCGCCTCCACGCAATGATGGCTACCGTGATAGCCAGTGTCTTTGCTATCAACATCGGCTTGCCGCTCATGGAACTGCTGGTGTCCACACACATGATGACGGGACCATTCTGATGTTTACGGGCATTTTTATTGGACTGCGAGGCCGAGGCAAACAGTTGCAGCCTCTTGGCGGTATAGTTATGGTAGAACACATCCTGTGTCTTGCTGTCGGAAAGTAGGGCAAGTTCAGAAGGCAATACGGCATTGAGATTGTCGCCGACTGTAATTCCTACAATATCACTTTTCCCTGCCGTTTGAAACTTTCCATGTGTATGATACCCATTCTCACCGACACGGCCTATTCTTCGAGCAAGCTCTATCAAAGATGGCGGGATTTTCCGCAAGAAGCCATCTTCCAAGACTTTTATGTTTAATTCTTCTTTTCTTTCAGTAGCATCATCTGGTTTTTGTTTTCCGCCCACAGCTTGCCCTTTTTCCTGGTCCTCATTTTGTTCATCTTTTACCTCATTATTAGATGGTACTCCACTATCTGAGCCGTTTTCAGCTTCTTTCTCTTCCTCGTTTGTTTCGTTTGTTCCGTCCTCTTTTCCAGAAGCATCAGCCGACTTTTGTCCTTCGCCTTCAGCTTGCCCGATTTCCGTGTTCTCAGCTTGCCCTTTTCCCCCGCCCAAAGCTTTTTCTTCTTTTTCACCACCATCAGATGGTACTAAACCACTTAGACCGTTTCCAGTTTTCTTTTCGGCATCCTCGGATTCTTTACCCATCTCTTCACATGCCTCACCAAGTTTGTTCAGTGAACTGTTAAGGTCCAACATCAGTTGATCCTCTGGGCTTATCATCCTTTGTTGCATTGCTGCCATCCTCGATACATTCAGAATTGCCTTGAACCACTTGCTGAGAAAGTCTTCGAGGATATAATAAGCCTTTTCTTCTGTCAGGAATTCTGTCTTTTCAAGCAAATCAGCCAACTGCTCCAAAGCACGCCGGGCATCCTCTTTCCATTTGCCCACTACATCGGCATTTATTTTGAAACGCGGGTCACAGACGGCATTCATCAGAGTCTGACGCACGATGCTTGTCTCGTTGAAACACCTTTGCTCCAGTATTTCAGCGACATCGGTGCCATACGTGTCCGCTTCCGCCGTGGCATCCACCAGTTTTCTTATCAATGCTGCGTATCTTTTCATCTTTTGCGTTTGAAGTACGATTTGTCTATCCTGACATTCTTGAAGGCAGACCACAATTCCGTATATGTTGAGAAATGACGGAGGAATATGTTGTTTCCTATCTGAAGCATCATAGAGTTGGATACTTTGTCAGCATTGGTGTTGATGGCATCCAATAGTGTTTCCGCATTTCCAGTCCTAAGAGGTGTCTCACGCTTCAACATATAGGTGAACGAGTTCAAGACAATGGTTCCCGGTCTTGCCTTCCTCACCGTGAACTCACCTCTCTCTTGCGTTATCCTCAGTATGTTGTCTGTAGTCATCGTACCAAAACAGGTCTTCTGGCCAAGGGTATCGTAATCATTCTTGGAAATGAGAACTTCCTCTCCACCAGCTGAGAAAACATAGTGTGTCCCGTCCGGCGAGTAAAGCTCGCCCACGGGTTTCGTTACAGCCATGGCGTCCAAGTCATCAGCATCTATCGACGTGGGTTGCTCCATAGCAAGTACATCCACGATGCTTTCTGCAACAATCTTCTTGACGGCCATAATCTGGTCGTCTGCATCCCATATCAGATGTTCGAGCAACAGACAGTCCGACGGGTCTATCTGTATTCGACCATTTAGCAATGCCGACATTCGCAGGACACCCATGATTTTCCTCCAGCGACGGTCGGAAACGTAAGGGAAGTTCTCACTTGTAGGCATAGCAACGGTTGCCGATGCCTGATTGCTTAATATGTCCCGGATTTTGCAGATTATTTTTGCAACAATTGCTGGTACGGACACCTCGGTTGCTTTCTCCTGCACCATCTGAAGCTCATCGTTGGTGAAAGACAGGTTGTCTCCAATGACACACTCTTGTTCCTGTTCTATCAGGAGTTTCAGGAATGCTTCCCGGTCACTGATAGGCTCGACAACATAGCGCACAAGGAAACGGTCCCACAGTGCTTCAAGCCCTTCCCCTTCGGCAGGCAATTCGTTCGAGGCAGAGATGATGGCCTTCAAGGGCAGTTTCACATCATGGTCGCCATTCCTGAATATACGCTCATTCAGTGCTGTCAAGAGGGAGTTCTGTATGGCAGGCCCTGCCTTCCATATCTCATCGAGGAACACGATGTCCGCCGTCGGCAGGTAGCCGTCTATGACACGCTCGTAGGTGTCGTGGTCTTTCAGTTTTGATATGGACACTGGGCCAAAGATTTCATCGGGAGTTGAAAACCTGCTCATGAGGTATTCAAAACTCCTTGATGACTTGAAGGCATGTTTCAGTCTTCTGGCTATCATGCTCTTTCCCACACCGGGCAGACCAAGGAGGAAAATGGACTCGCCTGCCATGGCAGCAAGGAGTGTCAGGGCAATGGCTTCCTCACGCTCGTATGCTCCTTGGTTCATCGCCGTGATGAGTTCCTTCATTCGTTGTTTGATGTCGTTCATCTTCTATGTGTTTTAATAAGGTGAAACCATGTCGAGAATATCTTCATATGTCAGTTTGTTGCTTTCGGAAGTTCCGTCAAGCACATCGTCGGACATCTGCTTTTTCTTCTCATGCAGTCGCAGGATTTTCTCTTCTATCGTATGCTCGCTGATGAGACGTATGACGGAGACACATCTTTTCTGTCCTATGCGGTGTGCCCTGTCTGTCGCCTGGTTTTCAATGGCGGGATTCCACCATGGGTCAAGAAGGATGACATAGTTGGCAGCGGTCAGATTGACTCCGAGACCTCCTGCTTTCAGGCTTGAAAGGAACAATCGTTTCTCGCCGTTCTGGAATTGCTCCATCATGACCTGGCGTTTTTTCATCGGGGTCTGTCCGTCGAGATACAGGTAATCCCATCCCCGCTTTTCCACTTCAGGTTTGATACGGGAGAGAAAACTCGTGAATTGGCTGAACACTAAGACATTGTTTTCCTGTATGTCCATCAGCGTGTCGAGAATCTCCATCAAGGCCGTAATCTTAGTGGAAGGCTCATTCCACGAGCCATAAACCAAGTGCATGTCACAACTGGCGAGACGCAGTTTCATCAGTTCCTCGAAATAGCTGACATCTATTTCCCTGGCCTCGATCCACTCCGCCTTTGTCTTGCCTTTCTTGAATTTCAGCTCCACCATCCTGCGCATTTCCTCATATACGGCCTGTTCACCCTCGTTCAAGGTGACATAATGGACATCCTCCGTTTTCTCTGGCAGGTCGGCAAGGACTTGTTGCTTGGTTCTCCTGAGAATGAATGGCTGTGTCATCTCCTTCAGCATCTCACGGTGTGTCTCGTCAGGCGTGGCGTTGACATACGAGTCGCGGAACACATTCCATCTTCCCAACAGTCCGGGGTTGATGAATTGCATGAGGTTCCAAAGCTCTCCCACATGGTTCTGCAGAGGTGTTCCGGTAAGAATGATGCGGCTCTGCGCATCAAGGTTCATAGCCGCTTGGGACACGAATGTTGTCCGGTTCTTGATCTGCTGGGCTTCGTCGAGGCAAGCTACAATCCAGTGTTTTGAGGCAAGCAGTTCAGCCTCCGTGGTAAGCACTCCATATGTACATAGCACCAACATATAAGATCCAGCATCATTTATGGCATGCCATCTGCTACCTGCGTCATTCAAGACGGTCACATTCAGACCGGGGGTGAACCTGTTGGCTTCCTTCACCCAGTTTGGAATGACGGATTTCGGTGCTACAACGAGTGACGGCCCCTCATCAGCCTTGCTGAGAATGAAAGCCAATGCCTGGAGTGTCTTTCCCAATCCCATGTCATCGGCAAGACAGGCACCGGCACCCCATTCATCCAGTCGTTTCATCCACGCATACCCCTCTTTCTGATAGGAACGGAGGTTTGCCTGGAGGCCATCGGGAACCTGTATGTCGGCCTCGTATGCTTTTTTCATTTTCAACATGAAATCCTTGTAACCGCCGTCCGTATGATGATTCAGCCTTTCGAGGCTTTTGGCCAATGCACCGACAAGGTATTTGGGAACCTTCTTTTTCTTTCGTTCATCCCTGCCAAGCACGGCATCAAGTTCGGCCACATGCTTGCGCAGCGTCTCTGTCATCTGAACATATTCGTTCTCGCCAATCTTTATAAAATCATCGCAACCGTCGTTGCAGTATGCTTTCAGGAGTTCTTCCAGCGGCAACGTCCTGCCACCCATGTTGACCTTTCCCTCCACCGAAAACCAGTCGGTATCACTCCTGACATCGATGTAAATGTCATTGGACGTAAGTATCCCCTTGAACTTCAGCACCTGGCCTTTGGGCCATTCCAGCATGAAGATGTCCTGGTTCTGATGACAGAACGCAAGAAGATTCAAAAGGTTTCTTTCTTCGCCGATGTTGCAAACGTTGTAATCGCTGAACTCCATCTTCATCTTCGTGGCGAAATTCACCAATAGCTGAAGGTTTTCCGATTCGGCGGCCAAGTTGCGAAACACACAGTGTGAGCGTCCTGTCGCATCCTCGTCATATACATACACCTCGCCCTTGGCTGGCTCCAACCTGGCTATGCCCTCAGATAAAGGAGCGGCGAAAACGGTCATCTGATATTCTCTTTCCACTGGCTCGATACGAATCACCAGCTTGCCCTCACTTTCATGGGCATTCGACTCCATGTCTGCAAGAATGTTTTCCTTGACTTCCAGTATCCCTTTCAGGCTCTCAATGGTTTTGCGTAGGCTTGGTGCAGCCGATGCGGGAAAGGATTTGGTGGACAACAGCTTGCCGAGAATGTCTTTCTGCAAGGGGTTGAGCGTGATAACGGTGTAGGTGGTACCTGACAACGACACCGAGTGTTTCCGCAATGAACCGTCAGGTGTCAGACTTGCATTCGTTGACACTGTAATCCTGTCACCCTGCCCCCGGAATTCCACGTATGGTTTCTCCACCACTATTGTTGCAGGGGTCTTGCCAGGGAGATATTCGACCCCATAGAACAGCCGGTCGGTTCCTATCAGATGGGGAACGATGATATCGGCATCATTCTGCCATTCCTCCTTGTTTGCAAGTTGCATGGCTATCCGGGAATCGTTGACATCCATGCTGTCATACCCCTCGCGCAGCATGACCTTGGCCGACAACAACTGTCCGTCCTTCCAACAGCCATTTTCCTGTTTGACTTGTTCAACTATGCCTGACAGTTTGTGGCGGTTCAGGAAATAGACTACCCTGTGGGGACGTACATCCACCTCCTTTTCTGCCACTTCTCCGATTTCGCCAAGAAGGATTTCCCATGGTTCTTTCTTTCTGATGTTTGCCAGCAAAGGCTTGCCGCCATAGACTTCCTCCAGTTTTTCCGTTATGTTTGAACCAAGTGACATGTAAGGTGACAACTCATGCAACATGATAGAAGCTGAGGGTTGGATATCTGAAAACTTGCCAGACTCTTCTTTCGGCAGTTTAAAGAAGTTGGCCATTAGCAATGCAAGACAACGGTTTTGATGACTGTCGTCATAATCATTTACCATGTTTATCCGACGTTGCACTTCCATTGCAGATGACTCAGGAGGCAACTCGGCATAATCCAACAATAGTTTTGCTGCATAATTCCTGTTGTCTGTCTTGATGGACGATGCTTGCCGTAATCCATCCATCGCCTCTGTCTCCTTCTGTTGCCCATATTTAGTTCTGAATTTGATGACACATAGGACATAATAATAATTGACAAGGGGGATTGTAAAAGCACCAGCCCTTTTGCCCTGTATCTGAACGGCTTTCTTGAACAGAGCCAGCGCATCCTCTGTCTCACCTCTGTACAGCGCACGGATGGCCATTAACGAAAGATTCCAAATCGTGTTGGAAGGATGCCCTGATACCATTTTTCCCGTAACGAAGAAATCATACAAAGCAATCCTGTCCATCAGTTCCTGGTATTGGGGATGGTAGTTTGGGGTCATCCGTCGGATGCTTTCGAGAGCCGGTTCGTCGAGGGTGCCTTGTTGGAACAGGTTCTCCAGCGTCTCCGCCGTCATATAAAAGATTTGCTTACTGTCCAAAAGGTGTGAATACCTTGGGTCGGTCAAGGCTCTTTTTCTGATATATGAATAGACGTTGAACAATTTCTTCCCGAGACCTTCGTATGGTTTGGGAATACTCGCCGCTCCTTGGAAATCATCGATACGCAAGAGTTTGGCAAGTCGCCAAAGATATTCACAACTATGCGATTGACTGCTTCGCACGTGCCTGAATTCCTCCAACCATTCCGGCTTCTCCGTTGCCAGATAGTCAAGAATGTCAAGATGATGTGTGGTTGCCACCATGCCGCGTGTCATCAGGTAGCCCTTTTGAACAAGTCTTAAAATCGTATCATCATGGCTTTGCTTGGTCATGTGATACTGCTTCATATATTGAGTGGTGGAAGACGCGCAGCCTTCACCGAAGAATGCGATAAAACAAAGCAGTCTCAACTCTTCATGGTTGAGATCGGGAAAAGGCCGTTTGGCTTTATCTTCTTGTTTCATTGCTCGTTCAGATTTATCACTCTTTTTTCTCATTTCCCATTCCATTCAAAATAGCAATGACCTTATCCGCATCTTTGTCTGTTATGCCAATTTCGGAATCAGTCATGACAAGATGGCTCTGATGTTCAGGGAGCATCTCATACATGTCGTCAAGGATGGCGTAATGGCTTACCTGCTCGCCGTGTCTTGACAGCCACTCTCTGATTTCATATCCCCGGCTTGCACCCAGGTCAATCAAATCGAAGTCGATGTCCATGTCCAGCATTCTCTCGTCACACATGCAGTCAGGTGTGGCATCGATGATTTTGCCAGGCAACTTTCTTGCTTTCCACATCTTCCGCAACTCACGCAGACCGACGCATTTCCAAGATGACGAAATGACGATTTCCGCACCCGTCTCATCCACAATCCTTTTGAGGTTGGTCACCGACATCGGGTCGAAGACGTAGCCCCATTTGTCTCTGGGTGTATCGTCATCCATTTTGCGATACCAAAATTTGGTGTTCAGCACGCCGTCTATATCCAAGAACAATATTTTATGCATAAGTTTCACTTATAACGGAAATGTTTCCTTTTTTTCAGATACTGATAATCATTTTCATGCCGATAGGCCTCTTGCTCAAAGCGGATGTGGTAGTAGGCTTGTGTCCAATCCTGATATTTGAGGTATAAGACTAGCCACTCGATGCCATACCAGATGAAGAAAGGGATGTAAAGCAGTTCTTTCTGCTGAGCCGCATGAATCAACTCGTGATTCAGCTCCCTTGTATTCAACGGTCTTATAGAGAATACAAAGCCGAACAGGCAGATGGCCAGATAGTTTCCGCCAAACGGATGCTTTTTGACAAGATACACCTTATGTCGCTTTCTTTCTCTCATACGACTTACTATTTGTAAAATGTAATCCAGTTGGTGCAGTAGTCATGGATTTTCGGGTGAAGTTCCACTATTTTGTCTTTGTCCCTATACCAAGCGTGATTCCAACCCAATCCCATATCGAGGTAGATGGCATCGGATATGCCGAGATTCATCAGCTGTTTCTTGAAATCCCCGAAGGATATAACACCTTTTGATTCAACGACACATAGTTTCCCATCGTGATTACACAAGGCACGGAACTGGTTTTGGTTGATGTCTTTCCTTGCACTCTCGACTACTTTACCTTTATGAATCATCATTTCTTGTCCAAAGGCAGCACCGCCATTTTCCGCAGCTTTGTCCATCTCTTGGGAATAATCCTTATAACAGAACTTCCATGCCCCACCATAATAGATAAATGCTCCTGTATTCCTCTTGCATTTGAAGCCCTTATATCGTTTGCCTTGCGATACATGGTCACCGGCCACGTTGGAATGCTTGAACTCATCCAGCAACTCTCCCGTATAAGCCGCTTCCGCAAAGAGAATGACACTGCTGTCGCGCTTTTCCGGCATCGTGCCACATACAAGGTCTATCGATGAATATTGCGGATAAAGGACAACCAGTCCCAACGTGTCCTTACGTATAACGGTTGTCGCTTTCTCTTTGGCAATCTCACCCTCATCCTTTGCGGTCTGCTCCTTGTCATTGCTAGCGTTACAGCTGAACAGCAAAATCACAGAGCTTAACAGTATAAATGTTCTCATATAAGTTCCCTTTTTATTATTGTATGACAAAATAGTGTTATAGGTTAACTATCCTTTTCAATTTTAATATCAATAACAGTCATACTTGTCTTTTTTGTATGTTGACGGCTCTTTATCTGTGAGTAAATCAAGAAAGACCTTCACCCTGGCAAAATACTCGCGGATATAGGTCAGGATTGACAGGCTCGATGTGGCATCAGCGGCATTGTAGCCATAAATGTCATGCACATCAAGTCCAAGATGTTCTGTTAAGTAAATGGCTCTTTCGTTATGAAATCTTTGCGATATGACCACAAAGCTATGGATGTCATATACTTTTACAGCCCTAACCACGGCATCAAGGGTGCGAAAACCTTTACCGTCAAGGACAATGTCTTTTGCATCCACACCACGGGCGACAAGAGAATCCTTCATACAGACAACCTCGTTCACCCCGTCAAGACTGTTTTCATCACCGCTGATAAGGATGCTTTTGATTATCCCTGCTTTATACAATTGCTCGGCTGCATCAATGCGGTAGATGAAAAACTGATTGGGTAGTCTTCCAATCCTGGTTTGTGGAGTTGTACCCAACAATAATCCCCATTCTGTAGGAGCAATGCTATCAAGTTCGGAGAACACTTTGCCTTTTGCATTGTGTACGACGATTTGATTGCATATCAACAGTAAGGCTATGCAGATGACAGCCATTATAAATATTGACCATAGACCTGTCTTTATAATTCTTTTCATTATTCGTTTGAATTTAAAAGTTCGATTGCCTTTTCTGCTGTTTCTTCATCAAGACCCCAAAAGGGATTAACAACAAGCAACCTCGGAATTTGATGGCTATTGAAGTTTTCCGTTCCCAAATCATCAATGATTACATATTCACAGTCTGTCCGGCATTCTTCCATCCATGCGTCAATTTCATCACCACGTTTGGTTCTTTGTTTTAGTGTCGGTGTGACATCAGTCACAAAGCCTGGCAGTCTTCTGCGTTCCCACATCTCAATGAAATCCTTATAACTCATCATGTATTTCCATGATGAAGTAAGGACAATTGCCGCTCCTGTTTGTACAATGATGTGTTCCAGATTCCTAACGCAGTTGGGATCGAAAAGTGTCCCATATTCATCACAAGCAGGTTTCCCCTCCTTGTTCCGAATCAAGTCATCATACGCAGTGTCCATCACACCGTCGAAATCGAGAAATATGACCTTCATAAATCAAAATAGAATGGGGCTTGTGTATTCAAACAAAAAGTCTTCCTTCTTAAAAATGTGAAATAGGCTTTAAATGGTCATGTGAACGGTTTCACAGACCTAGTCTTTCAACAATTCCAAAAACTGAATGATTCCTTGGTACGTTAATCCATTCTTTATGTTTATTCTCTTTTCCTTTTTATCTCGTAGCCATCTCTTTCAATAATTTCAATGAACTTGAAATCATTCAAAGCTTCTTCGATGGGTTTGAAATCAATACCGTTATGTATGAGATTCCAAGGATTATACTGTCTAAATATTTTTTTGTCTTGGAAATCACCATTGTTCCCTCTCAAAAAATTCCACTGGACATCAAAGAAATAACCTTTGTAGGAAGAATACTTATCCAACTCACCTTTTGTTATCCTAAATGGTGTTGAAGACAAACCAGCAGGAACTGAGCGAACGAAGGCGTATGATGTCTCGCCATCTTTCTCAAACCATATCTGAGGAGAGACTCCGACAACATCACAATAAGCTATTTTTGAAATACCCTGCTTTAGTAAGAAATCACATACGCAACCTATGCCTACATTATTGATTTCCCATTCAGACATGACGCCGCCATTATCCTCTTTCAAGTTGGATAAGTCGATGGGGTCGTGCGTCCGTGCATCAGTGAGGTATGGCTCCGGCATGCGTGGGATGCCATCAGCGCAGTCTATGATGAAAAGGCATGGTGTCATGTTATATTTTTCACATTCACGTATCAGATTCTCATGATACTGTCTTTCAACATACAATTTACCTTCACCGTTAATTTCTCCGTAAAGACCAATTACAACACACAGAACGTAGTCCTTGTATGAGATACACATGTGCTGGAAAGATATTTCCTGTGGGTATGTCTGCATCCATGACCAGACTTTTCCGTATTCCAGATTATTCCTTTTAAAGAAATCGGTCATGTAGTCATGAGCAATTTTAAGGAATTTCGGGAAATCCTCTTTATATCTGTCAAATGAGAAAACGTCATCGGGATTCTGCCCGTATTCCATCTTTTCTCCGTTTCCCTCGGCATGGTTATCGTAGTCCGGTTGAGATGAGAAAGGGTCAATGAGACTTTCGTGCATGGCCATCTCCGTAATCCTCCCTTCTTTTGAAACGACCTCTATATATGCGACAGAATCCATATATCCAATCTTCAGAAATATTCCATCATATTTGTTCTTGTCAATGTTATCCACTATAGAGTTACATACTTTCCGCTCATTATTTTCTTGTTGACGAATGACGTTGAACTTATTTCTTAGATAGAAGAGGTATTCTTCTCGACTTGATATTTCTGTAAAAACAGGGTCGGACTTATAGTGGAAGTCCTTATCCAAGTAAGGTTCCAGTAAATCTGCATCCAGTTTCGCCCATGCTTCACCTACTATTCTGACAAGGTCGTTGTCTGACAAGGGTTTGCTGATGGGCAGGTTTTCTTGTTTGGGGTACAGATTAAATGAGGAAATTTCAATGGTATAACGGTCTCCATTGATGTGTTCTCCAGGATGGTCGAGATTATCGGCGTTAATCATTAGAGCCTTCAGAAAGCACTTGTTGGAAATGGAATATTTTTCCTCATAATCGTCAGACCTCATTGATATAACATCTTCCAATTCTTTTCTGGACTTGACAACAATGTAATCACATATTTCTTGATTTGACATATAGTTATTGTCCCTAAATGTTGGGGCTACAACACTCTTACCAAACAGTTTGCCAAAGAAGCTCTTTGATGTATTTGCTTTAGGCAAACGGGTCAGTTCTATATTCGCAAATGCAAAACATTGGAATACCATTTCTTCGAGAAATGACCCGTATTCGTCTTGTTTCATTGTAACTCCTTTTCTGCCTACAGGACAATTGTGGTTGAAAACAACCGGCTTCCCATTTCTTATGTTTTGCATCATATTATTTTCTTGTTTAATTTGTTGTGAATTATTGAAGGGCACGCGCAAATGCTGATGACCTAACATCATTTCTTGTTGCGAGAGCGAATTCGACAATCTCGAATTTGTAATTCTTCACAAGTTCGGCAAACACCCTTGCCACAATCTCAACAGGATTTTTGAAAGCGCCACATCCCCATGCACCAAGAATGATGACTTCGTTTCCTTCTTTTGCGGTCACATCAAGAATCTTCTTTATTCTCGACCGAATAACCGCTTCATAGTTATCGGGAAGAGTAGCAACTCTTACCATTACTGGAGCTGCACAAGTAATCACGTTCACTTTATACCATTCGTCACTGCTCAACATCTGAGGATATACTGGGACAGTGCGCAAATCTGATTTGAAGACCACTACGTCCGGGGTATATATAAGATCATCATTGCCCATAAAATTCATTTCTCCTTTACGGGCCTGCTCACGATGTTTCATGTAAAAAGGTTCTTTCATTGCCTGTAGGCAAGGGAGCAAGGTGGAACATCGACAAAGAGACTCTTCTTGTGCGCCTGCGCTAAATGGTGCCCCACCAATCGAAACGTTGTTGGCATAATTAAGGACGGCCACTTTCTTGCCACTGTATTCTTTTGCCGCTTCAAAACTGCGTTTTCCAGACACGATGTATCTTGTGACTATTGTGTCCGTTTCTGGTAAGACTATATTTTCTTCCTCTGCTACCATATACTGGTTCTCAATTGACCATTCAACGGCTCTCATCAGCTCCGGAATAGTCTCATAGCGACGTTGTGTGTCGCTCATTACTTCGAAATTTATTTCTCTGTACATAGGTTTTTGTGATTTATGTTAGTCTAATTAGGCATCAATTCTCATTCATCATCCTTCTTGTCATATCACCACTTATACATGGCTTTCAATTTGTTCAATTCTGGTATGTCAGCAACAGACGTGAACAAAAGGATGCATGCGCGAACCTTCATGGTGTCATTCCCGAATATTTCATATACGGTCTTCTCGTTGTCAATGATTGCTTGTGATATTTCTATCAGTCTCGCCCGAAGAATGGGATGGTTGATGTATTGATATGCTTCCAGCCTTCCGTTGATACCATAGAAGAGTGCAAGTTTGCTATGCGTGCCCTTGATTCCCGTCATTTGTGGGAATATATACCATATCCAGTGACTTGTTTTTGCCCCTGATATAACTTCTTTCAGTGCTTGTTGGTAAGAACTTACATTGTCACCATCATTTACCCCTCTGCCGTTACCGGCATGAGCATTGAGAAAACGTTTTAGATTAATACATCTTTTTTCAACAAGTGGAAGTATAAGCTCGTCATCGTACCCATACACTGCGTTAAGCCTGTCGATTAGCTGTTGGGCTTTGTCATTGCCAAGCAATGCAAACTCTATAATGGATGTGCGCAATCTGCGCAACTGCAAATCGTCAAGGCTGAGGGTGTCGCTGACGGTCTTTGATATTGTCGTACAAAAGGGACCAAAAATGTTTTGTTGATACTTTTCGTCGACATGCAACGCCATAAAACCGAAGCGTGACAATAGTGGTGCTGTCTCCCATTCTGGTTCAATGTCATTACATATTGGCAGAATCATATCAGCTAATTCCATCACCTTATTAGCATCTTTCAGATCGAACTGTCTAATATCTGTTGCAGACATTCTCTCTTTATACTTACCAAACATTTCTAAATCATGTTCGGTCTTAGGATACTTTTGATATACAAAAACCTTGTCAATAACCATGTTGATTTTTTTTGCAAATATACTAAAAATTCAGTAATATTTTGGGATTCTTATGTCTGATGATTCGCTGTTCTATAATATATGTCAAAAAAACGTGAGAGGTAAACTCGTCAAGTCCATTTTTATCTCATTTTTTGCTTTATGCCTTTCCTTTCCAGTACAATTTCATAAAAGTTCCACCCATAATTACCTTGTTCATATACCCCTCGTTCTGTCAACACCAGTTTCCCGTGGATTCTTTCATACTTCTTGTATGGCTGCAACTGATTTATTGAGTCTGATGCGTTTTTGTCTTTTAGATGATAAAATCCCATGTCCTCAGCATCCTCCAGGATAAAAACCCTCCCAAGTCCATCCTTTGGGGAAGGAATGGATTTGTATCTATAATGACCATAAGCATCGGCTCCATCATAACGCTTGTCAAGGACGCATTGTTTCTCGGGCTCATATTCAACATTGTAGTTGGTCATCTTGTAAGGATCATCACAGAAAGGAAGCCCCATCAGACGAAGTGGTTTACTGACATGAAAGACTTTGAAAACATCGTAGGTGTTATATCCTCTTGAACCCATCGAGAAATTATTCACCACAAGTTCTTTCTCTCCATCGAAGTCCATATCCTTGAAATAGAAAGGCGAATCTTTGGAAAGGAATTCACCGGTTAGAGGGTTGATGTAATCCAACTCGACATTATCATCTGGTTTTATCTTTGACAGATCAATGTGTTTAATACTTTTTGCGTATGAAATGTCTGTATTTAGCTGTCTGTCTGAAAACGCATCGCTATATACTTGAAACGAATATTCTGGCTTTGAGAAATGAAGGATTGCTCGTCCTATGTCAAGGTCATAGTCTTGCCTTATAAAATCAACCCAAACACGATAACCATTCACCTTTTGTTTGTAATGAAGATGAATCATCTCGTCGGCAGGTAACAATGGGATGGCGTCTTCGATGGTATATGTTGTTGCGTCAACATCCATTGTCGTCCATAAATCCGGCAAGGAGTCTGTTAAATTAAGGTAGAATTGTCTTTTTTCAAGAGAATCCATCTTCATGATTTCTTTCCATGACAGCTCACCATATGCTGAGAAGCCACGACTGGTATTACCCGTGTTGTCTACACGGGCAATCTTATTATTGTCCGAAGTAGGGGATTCACTCTCCTTATCTGTCTTGCAACCGACAAAAGCAATGGAGATCAATCCCGCCACCAATATGAGGAGATTATTATTTATCAACAATTTCATTTTATTTCCAGTAGTCTTGCTGCCATGTCTTAAAGTTGAAGATTTTGTCGATGGCTTCATTCCAATCTCCAGTAAAGCAGACTCCTCTATCGTCAAGATATACATCTGCTTTCACCTTGCCATATTCAGAACCTTTGGGCTGGTACGGATTTTCGTTAATGTAATCGAAGCAGATTTCATTCTTGTTCAAGAAATCCCTGAGAGCTGGTGTGTCATTCCTCGTGGTATAGATGATAATCATATATCCTGCATCATGCAACCGGTGCGTTGCCTCGCTTGCACCAGGGAGGACTTTGTCAAACACATCTATTCCCAACCAACCTCTGGAGTAGTCATGAATCACCCCGTCAAAGTCGATGCAGATTGATTTAGGCAGATTTGCTTTTGTCTTTATTTTCAACAATCCCTCTATCACCTCTTCAAGTTGATCCCGATAAATCAACCCCTCTACATACTCTGACGGTATGGCGTGGAATCCAAATTTTGCACCGAGGATGGCACAGGCAACGGCGGCATTGGTGTCGGCATCACCACCGGCTCGGACAACAGCAAGTAAGCCTTCCTCAAAGGTCTTTGAATGCCAGTAAGCCCATAATCCAGCAGCTAACGTCTTCAAGGTGTAGCCCACGGAATTCCAGTTCTGCAAATCCAGCTCTTTGATATGGTCGCTATTGATGGCTAGGTCGATGTATTCCTTTATGCGCTCGTCGTATTTCGTGCCGATTTCAATCATCCGGTCATAACTGATCGGAGACTCATCATAAACCAACGAGTGTATCAGTTTGGATACTATGACACACGAACCTACACATCTTGGGTCATAATGTGTCAAGCGGCATATGTTGGCGGACCATTCTTCCACATTGTTTGGCAAAAGACCCACAATGGATGTGCGCATCAATCCACCATTGGCGGCAGATTTTCGATGACTCATTTCCCATATCATTTTAGATGCTTCAAATGGTTTATCCACATAATCGGCAAAGCTGAGCACTTTGTAGGTGTTCTCTCCGATGCCCATGGGTTCACCATTGGCCCACTCCTTGAAATTGTGGGCAATGCTAGTGTAATACACCCTTTTTTCCTTGATAATGGCTCTTGCAATGCACAGCATCATGTCTGTGTCATCAGTCCAATCACCTATCTTCCATCTTTTTCGGTGCCGGTCCTGAAAGATGTCACTGTAATGTGTGATACCATTGGGATATTTCCATGTCATATCTTCATCGGTCATCCCTTCTGTTCCTAATCCCAGCGCATCTCCGATGGCCTGACCGTAAATAGTTCCTTTTACTTTGTCTAAGAATTGTTCCATTTCCTAATCATTCTATTTAAGTTCATTATTCTTTTTCACTTTTACCATATCGTAGAGAATAGAATCCAACGTCTCTATTGAAACATTATCCTGTTCAGGTCGTAAAGAGCCGACACGCTCGTTGTAATAATCTGCCCACTTGCGTGCATACTCTACCAATATGTTGTCAACAACAAGCATATCGTGTTCTTTTCCGCTTTTCTTTATGCGAATCAGTTCATGTATTTTTGCCTTAATCTCATAATCATCAACTGTTGCGTCAACCAGTTCGTTGAACGGCATTGGAGGCAACGAATTGTATTTTTCTATCCATTTGCACGCCAATATTCCTCGCAAGTAGTAAAGGAAATACTTCATGTGATAGCCCTCATGTTGAAGGTATCTCTCATTGTATTTGTTGTAAATTTGATTGTAATAGTACATCATCTTTATTGGATTGAAGAAATCCTTTTCAACCTCATGGATGCGTTTGGCAAAATCCTCATTTACGTAATACACCCTGGGGGAATTTAACCATTCCATAAAGGATGGGTTGCATCCTATGAAAAGAGCCAAAGCCTTTCTTAGTTCCCATCCAATCAAATCTACGCCATCTTCATAATAATGCTCAATGACATCATGCGGTTCCTCTACCCTTGAATACCATTCTGGTTGATGAACATAGATGAGCCGAACGTCCCAGTCGCTTTTCGGTGACTCTAACCCCCACGCCCTACTTCCTGATTCAACCGCAAGAAGAATTTTAACGTTATACTCTTGCTCTATGTTGGTGAGATGGGCTGGTATGGAATTATTCACAAGGTCTCTTTCATAGCCAAAAAAACTACGTTCCTTTAACATTTTTCGCAAGTATGGAGCCCAAAAACGTGGGTCTTTGGTATAACGGTAATTGTCGATGAACTTACCATTCTCATATATGTCAAAACATCCGGCATTATACCGATTGTCATCGAACTCCGTTAGCATAATTTCCGTAGATGACCTATATACCCCAATAAGTGAGACTTGATATGTTTTCCCTATCTCCAACTCAGGATATTCCTCACCCGGCCAAGACATATTTGTGCGGCAAACAGCCGTCAAGTTGTTGACAACGTTATAATTCTGCTTGATGTATTCTTCTTTTGACATACCGTATATTCTTAAATACTCTTCTTCTTTCATCGTTCTTTAGTTTAAAATCCTACTTTTTTTTCTTAAAGCCCCATCTTCTCCACCATTTTTCAATTGGCCTGTTGGGTGATTGTATGCCTTTCTCCTCATCTATTTTCTCTGAATTGAATCTCATGAATTCCCTCCAATTACCAAAATGCTGTCTCTCTTCTTCTTCAAGCATCAGTTGTGCTTCGTCTGTAAGTTTGGATTTGCAGTACTCATATTGTGACTCTGAATCCAAGCCGTAAGTTTCCAGATGCCAATAATATACAGGCAACTCACCATATAGATAATAATTGTGGCACATACGGAATAACCTTGCAGCACGTAGGTAGTTCTTTTTCTTCTTCTCGGCTCTCCCTTCTTGATATGTAGCATCAATATTTCCTAAATCTGACATAATTAATAATATGTGTCATTTTTTTTGCTATTCTATCAGACAACCATTAGCAAATGTCTAATCGCCTTTTTTCTTATAGGCAACGAATGCCAGACAAACCAAACAGATGGCAACCATCACGTCAACGATGTTCCAAATGGTCCGTCCTAAAGTAATTTTGAGAAATGGTTGAAAGAGCAATGCCAACGCTGCAAATGCAAATCCGATCTTGTCATGTTTGTCTTTGAAGTAATCGTAGGAAAAATAGATGAAAGACACCATGGCCACAAACCTGATAAGTTGATAAAAGCCATAAGGCATGTCTGCAAGACAAAGCAGCAGCAACGCGGCAAGTACAAGCTTTACGATTAACGATATTCTTGGTTCCATAATAATATCATATGTTCAGATTATTATATTTCACATCTGTATCTTATCACCTTGGAATCACATTATTAGTCATCTTGTAATCATCGATCAACTCCTTATAAATGGTTGTTATCTCTTTGTACACTTTTTTCTTTGCAAGTTCCTTGGGAATCGTTTCTTTCAAGGTGATGAAGATATATAACTCCCATGTATAAGTTATAGGATTCTTCATAAACCTCTGGTATGGTTTCCTCAGATGTTCCTCAAAACAGATGTCTTCCAGTTGTTGATGGCAGCAATACTCCCAGATATAGTACAAAGGTAGCATTAGCGTATCAACAATCCTGCATGTTTCCGTGACAAAATGAAAGTCAATCGGGCCGTCGCTACAAGAGAAAGAAGATGCTTTAATCTTTTTCAAATTCGTAACGACATCTTGTATTTTTCCTGTGTCATATGTATGCATAATATCATCATTCTCAATATACGTTGATTGTGGTATTACCAAAATCATCTGTGTAGGCAGAGTAGAAATTACCGTCGCTGTCATATCCTGTTGTGTTACCAAAATCGTCAGTGTGTGAATGGTAATAGTTACCGTTGCTGTCATAACCAGAGGTGTTGCCGAAATCATCCGTGGATGAGTGGTAGTAATTGCCATCGCTGTCATAGCCGGAGGTGTTGCCAAATTCATCCGTGGATGAGTGGTAGTAGTTCCCGTTCATATCATGGGCTGACAAATTACCGAACTCATCAACACTTACATAGTAGTAGTTTCCTTCCATATCGTGAATAGTAATGTTTCCCAAACCATCACGGCTAACTGTATAATGGGTATCTGAGTTATTTGTGGAGAAGGTGTTGCTCAGCAGGTCTTCCAGCTCGTCATCATCTTCGTCCCAACCTTCCTCGTCGTATTCAAAAGTATAGGAAGGCTCTGTCGCCAACTGATAGTTGTCGCTATTCTCATTTCCATAATAAGCAAGTTCATCGTCGATGCTATCTTCATGTTTTGAGTAACTATTGTTACATGCCGTAAGGGCCACTATGGCTACTGCCAAAATCATCATCTTTTTCATATTGGTTCGTTTTTTTGTTTCTTATAACCTTTATGTCGAAATGATATGGAAGGTTAACTTATGAAATTGTTTTTTTGACGATGATTTATATTGGTATAGATGTCTCTGGCATGACAGGACATCATGCCAGAGATCATCATCAGATTTCTACATTGGGATTAGTGCTCATATATGGCAGAAACTGTTTTGGTACATAGACATTGCCGAATGAATAGGCCTGGTAGAAAAGTGGTGCTATCTGCTCCACGCTATAACCAGCCGATCCACAGCCAATGGCTGATAACATAAACCTGACATGAGGATGTGTGACAACATAATCATTGAATCGCTCGATCGCTTCCTGTTTTCCGCAACGGGGTGACCCAAATCGGGGGTTAGAGCTTCAAGCCGATAGTGTCCAATAGTTTCACGACCTCCTCATCATAGTCTGTGCGGAGCATGACGGACATATTCTTGCCGTTAT
>Ga0256407_10001468_pt1 | contig 49527 bp, 42 predicted proteins | sample RumenRJG_04DNA_FD_193489 | JGI IMG/M metagenome (GOLD analysis project Ga0256407, IMG submission 193489) | Bovine rumen microbial communities from Lethbridge, Alberta, Canada - RJG_04 | ecosystem: Host-associated > Mammals > Digestive system > Stomach > Rumen | place: Canada: Alberta...
GCTTCAAATCAGGATTCGTATCTTCAATAGCGGTGCTCACCACAACTGCGGTAAGGCATTTGACAACGCCGGAACCATCCTGCGCAAAGCACTTGATTCCGCAATCTTCGAGTTGGCTCATGACAAGCGGCTTCTCGGCATTTCCGTTCAAGAACTCGCCGAACTGACGGTCGCTACCGCTCACGGCAACGCCCTTGCCCACCAAATACTGCGCGATGGCACTCATGCCCACGCCAGCAACACCGATAAAGAAGTAAGAATTAGTCATAATAAAGTAGGAAGTTAGAAGTAGGAAGTAGACAGTGGTCAGGATTTAAACCACTATTCCAGCAATTCAGGATCGATTGTGGGTTCGTATCCGGGTTCGACGAAATCTTCCGGGGCGATTCCCTTGCGACGAGCGGCCTTCATCTGCTTGATGAGCTTGCGTTCGGCAGCAACGGCACGGCGCTTGGCGGCAGTCGCCTTTTTCTCGGCGAGGCGCTGGGCACGAGTCTTGCGTTCCTTCACGGGAGCGGCTTCATCCGGCGAGATTTCGAGCGGTTCTGCGTATTCGTCAAAATCTTCATCATCTTCGTCAAAGCGAATCTGCGCGTCAAAATCGCGGAAGCCTTCGTCTTCATCATACACAGGCGCCGACGCCGGACATTCCTTCTTCAAGAGCTTGAGCACATTTGCAAACGGCTCTTCCATCGGAACCTTGAACGTAAGCTTCTTGTTTGTGCGCGGATGGATGAGTTCGATTTTCACAGCCTGCAAAAGCTGCGCCGGAGCAATTTCAAGAACCTTCTCGGCCACCGGCTTCATCAGAGGCGGCACACGATTCAAGCTTTCGTCGCGACCATCGTAGAGCGGATCGCCCACGACCGGATGGCCCGTGTAACGGCTATGTACGCGAATCTGGTGCGTACGTCCCGATTCCAGTTGCAATTCCAAAAGCGTTGCAATCGCAAAGAACTGCTTCGCAACGTAATGCGTACGGCTTTCCTTACCGCCCTTCACCACAGCCATCTTGAGACGGTTCTTCGGGTTACGGCCAATCGGAGCGTCAATCGTTCCTTCGAGGTCACGCGGGCAACCCCACACAAGCGCATTGTACGTGCGATGGAGCGTACGCGTTTCAAGCTGATGCGCCAAATGCCTGTGAGCGGCATCGTTTTTCGCGACCACCATAAGCCCCGGCGTATCCTTGTCCAAACGATGGACAATCCCCGGACGGAGCGGACCGTTCACTGTCGAAAGATTTTCCTTGAAGTGGTACAGGAGAGCTGCGGCAAGCGTTCCCTTGCTCACGCCATTACCCGGGTGCACCACCAAATTGCGCGGCTTGTTGATGACCACGATATCGTCATCTTCGTAAACGATGTTCAGCGGAATATCTTCGGGTTCAAGCGTCGAAGATTCCTTCTCGATCATCTTTTCAACGACAACCGCCATCCCCGTTTCTACGCGGAAGTTCTTGGAGACTTTGCCACCACCGACCTTGACTTCGCCCGCTTCAATCAGCTTCTGCACGTCTGTGCGGGAGACATTTTCCATAACGCCGACAAGAAACTTGTCGATACGTTCACCATTATGCTTTTCTTCTACGATGTAATTCATATTTAGTAGGAAGTAGGAAGTAAGAAGTAAGAAGTAGAACTGTCTACTTCCTACCGTCTACTTCCGACTGATTGTTAGATTCTTTTTCTTCTTTTATCTGCTTATGCAATTTGCGTAAAATCACGGGAGATAAAATCACAAGAGCAACACCAACGGTCACGAACGAGTCCGCCACGTTGAACGTCGGGAAACGGGTCATGATAAAGTCCGGGAAATCACAGTCGATAAAGTCCACGACCATCTGCATGCGCATGCGGTCAATAAAGTTTCCGACAGCACCGCCAAGAATCATCACGACGCCCAAGCGGCTCAAGTAATCGCGCTTGTCAATGGACTTGTAGAACCATGCGAGCGCAAAAGCGGCGACAATCGAAATCAACAAGAAAAATACCCAAGGCGGCAAAAACGGCATCAAGTCCTGCGGACGGCTACTGAAAGCTGCACCCTTGTTGTACACAAGCTGGAACCGCACAAGTTCGCCAATCACAGGAATTTTCTCGTACGTAAAATTCCCAGCTTCGTCCGTAAAACGCGATACCGCCCACAGCTTCGTCAACTGGTCTGCAACAATGCTAAAAACAATCACCGCCACATGGAACGGCCTCTTATTGTAAAACTTCGTATTATTCTCCATTATGATTTCCTTTAAAAAGCACTGGATTGTACATTCTCTTCGTTCATGTACCAACTACTAGGCTCGGTCATGATCAAGCGTACTTGACCGCGACTCTCGCCTTACGTAGTTGTCTTCGGCTTCGCGCTACGCGCTTCGCTCAGGATGACACGACTCTCGTCTCTAGTCTCTCGTCTTTCGTCTAAAAGTTCCTCTTAATCCTCGAGTAGGCTTCATCAATCCACTTGTCCGAATAGAAGTGCATCGACGTTTCCTTCACGATCCGCTTCACGGTATCGCGGGTAATTTTCACCTTCTTGTCCGAAGTGAACACCGAAACACCATTGCCAATCAAGCTCAAGTTTTCCGCAGCCATAAAGAGCGGCCAGAGGCAGAAGAGCCTCGTGCGCATCTTGATGTTCGGGATGAGTTTCGTGTAGGCAATCGCATCATCCAGATGATGCCAAGCCTTTTCGACAAGTTCCGCAAGCACGGCGCCGCATTTTTGAGCGTCAGCCCCTGCGGCAAACAGTTCGCTCGGGTGCGCAAAACCATGTCGCTTGCAAATTTCTTCGGGGATAAAGCACACGCGGCGTCCAGAATCCTCGACGCAGTCCTTTACGATGTTCACGACCTGCAAGGCAAGCCCAAAGCTCACGTCCAGCTTCGAAAGTTCAGCCTCGCGTTCTGCACTGATAAAACACGTGTCCGCCGAGAAAAGCTTCGTCAAGAGCTTCCCGACAATGCCTGCCACATAGTAGCAGTACTCGTCGAGTTCACCCACGTTCGCAAGCGTAAACCAGCCCGCCGAAAGCGCAGCCTCCTGGCGGAGCGCAAACTTCGCCATGCCACCGCACATTTCAATCACCACATCGCAAACCGGCTTTTGGTAATTCTTGGGGAGCGACTTCAAAAGCGGCACCACGACTTCGGACTTTACGCAAAGATCCTTGTTCGAGTCTTCGGAGCCATGCCAGGATTCCGGAAGCGCAGCCACAAACGTGCGAATCTTTTCGGTCTCGAGTTCGCCCGTTTTGAACACATCGGCAAAGAGCGCAAGAACGCGGTCCTTTTCGGTCGCTATCATGTCCGGGTCATCTTCGACCGTATCGGCAATGCGCAAATAAAGGTACGCAAGCAGAATACTGCGGTGCAACTTGCCTCGCAGAACCTGGATGTTCAGCGCAAACGTACGCGACACCAACTGCAAGATATCTTCGGCGTACTTCCACGCCGCCTTGCCTTCGAGCACCTTCTCGCCCACATCTAAAGAATCCAATTTATCAATCATACTTGCTCTACTTGGTCAATGGTCATCAGCTATGGGGTTTTGAGCTCGGCAGCTAACGCTGCCTCTGAGGTATGAGCAACAGCCCAAAGCGTAGCGTGCCGAAAGGGCGAAGCCCGATCGGTGTCGGGCATGACAAACAAAAACAAACTCATAACATTCCTGTTTACAATCCACTGTCTACTTCCTACCGCCTACTTCCTACTAAAAAAACTTTCGTCTTTCGTCTAATCAATACACCTCGAACATTTCCGGCGGGACCTTTTTCGATGCGGCCATCGACTTTACATACTTCCAAAAACGTCCATGGTCTTCGGCATTGCGGAGCTTATGCGCATAGCTGAGTCCCGCGCGGTCACGCACATTTTCTTCCGACATCGCAATACCCTTGCGCTGGATCCCATAATTCACCCAACGGTATTCCAGGTAAAAAGCCGACTGGAACAAGTCCGTGAGCTTGAGTTCCGTCCTGCGCTTCATCAAATGAGCAATCCAGGCAAAAACAAACACGGACACAAATCCATAATAGGCATTGGAACCGAGTCCAATCTTTTGGAACATCCACACTATAAACGCCGCCGTAGCGACCGACGTCACCCCTGTAAACAGATAATCGCAAAAGCGCAAAAAGCTCACTCGACCCGGATTTTTCACAAATCCGCTCAGCACGTAAGCCCATTTTTCGCCTCGATCAAGCTGATTTTTCAAAAAAACGACGTACGAGACATTCCTAAACCAAAAATGGAGACCGACCCAAAGCAAGACGGGCGTCCAGAAACAGTATTCCACAAGCGTATTCATTACCATCGTAGAAAAAATTAGAAAATTTGCAAATTTTAGAGGAATAAAGCCAATCGATAAAAGCGCGTACAAGGACGTTAATTTTCATTTACAAAGAAGTAAGAAAATTTTTAGGTTTATTTCAACACCCATCTATCAACATTTCAAAGAATTAGCTAAATTATTACGCCTAGTTGTTGATAGATTTTGAACTCAGATCGGATGAGGATTGAAGAATGCAAGTTGAATGGGAAAGATGCTTGAACTACCTCCATGGAATGCTGTCGGATACGGTATTCAAGACATATTTTGCACAGACCAAGCTTGTAAGCCAAACCCCAGGACACGCCGTCATCGCAGTGCCCCCCGGACTTGACGTCAAAGTCTATGCCGCTTACAAGGACCTGATCCGCCTCGCCTGGAAAGACGTTTCCCACGACGACGCTCCGGTGGAATTCGAATTCCAGCCGCAAGACGTTTACCAGCCGCAAACAAGCTCCTCCGACAACTCTTTCCGCGAATTTATCAAGCCGAGCGTTCCGCTCTCTGGCAGCTTCCGTTTTGAAAACTTCGTCCCGGGTGACAAGGCCCAGCTCGCCTTCAACGCCGCCCTCGCCGTCGCGAGAAACCCGGATGGAACGCAGTACAACCCGCTATTTATTTATGGGTCTTCAGGTCTTGGCAAGACGCACTTGCTCCAGTCCATCGGTAACTACATTCTCGAAGAAGATCCGACCAAGCGCGTCATTTACCTCACGTCCGAAGACTTCTCGCAGCAGTACATGAAGTGCCTGCAAGAAAAGCGCATCACCGAAATGTCCGACTTCTACCGCAACGAAGTGGACATTCTCCTCATCGATGACATCCAGAACTGGACGGGCAAGTACGAAACGCAAAACGAATTTTTCTTGATCTTTAATGCGCTGCACCAGGCAGGCAAGCAGATCGTTCTCACTTCAGACGCTCCCGCCGCCGAAGTCAAAAACCTCTCCGACCGCCTCGTGAGCCGCTTCTCCTGGGGCTTAACTGTTGACATCCAGCCGCCTGACGTCGAAACGCGCGAAGCAATTCTCCACAAGAAGGCCGAAGAACGCCATCTCGAAATCAGCGACGAAGTCATCCGTTACCTTGCTGAAAATATTGCAAGCAACGTTCGTTGCCTCGAAAGCGCCATTATCAAGCTCACGCTCCAGTCGAGCCTTATGAGCCACGACATCGATATGAACATTGCACAGAAGGTCGTCACCGAAATCGCACCGACGCTCCGCCGCCGCGTAAGCCTTGACGCCGTGCTCCATGCCGTATCGCAGCACTACGAAGTTCCAGAAACAAAGCTCATCGAACCGGGCCGCGGCACCAAGGAAATCTCGAAAGCCCGCCAGGTCGCCATGTTCCTCATGCGCGAACTCTCCCCCATCAGCTTGCAGAGCATCGGTTCCCGTTTTGGCGGCAAGGACCATTCCACCGTCGTCCACGCCATCAAGAGCGTCAAGAAAGAGATGGAAACCGACCCGAGCTTCGCCCGCTTGATCGAAAGCCTCAAGAACGCGATTCACGACTAATACGCCTTCGGCGCAGTTCTTAATTGTCATGCCCGTCTCCGAACGGGCATCTCCTTTATACAAAAAGCCTCGGGATAAACCCGAGGCATTCTTTATCGATTCAATTCCTTATCTGTTCAATTCCTCGCGAACAATGTCGGCAAACATCCCCGATGCATTTTCTCGAATTTTTTCCTCAAGAGCATCTATATCCTGCGCCTTGGTGTTAAAGCTCGAAACCAGCTTGTTGTTTGATGTCTTGTAAAGTTCCACAGAAATCGTAAGGTTCTTTCCAAAAGTTCCAACTCTTGCCTGAGAGACATAATCCGCACTGATATTTTTTCCAGTCTCAACTATACATGCACCCTCGCAATCTTCAAGCGATTTTTCAGGAGGGAGCATTTCTCTGATATTCTCCCTAGTCATAATAGTTGCGTTAATTTCCGAAGACAAAGCCTTAACAGCTTCTTCTCTCAATACATTTGTTATAAACTGGTTTTCCTGATATTTAAGGATACCGCCCGAAACCGATTCAAGGACAGCAACAAAAACAGGACGACTAGAAACGCTTTTCTTATTTTTCTGTGTATTAGTGGCAATATTATCGACATCCCATTTTTTTTCGGCAACGGAAACCGGTTCAGCACTATTTACACTGTTATTGGAGCAAAAGGCAGGTGAATAAGAGTAATAAGTATAATAACCACCAAGACCATCAACAAGAAGCGCAGGCCAGAAAATAGCATCCAAAATAATCATCCCGACTCTTGTTTCTTCCACATAGCATTGTGCAGCCTTTTTATCATTTATAATCAAGGCAGTATATTCTTTTTGCGAAAGATCAGGACGGCTCACTGAAAAAATCATAGCACAAGAATCAAAAACAAGACCACATATAACAACCGCAGTCAGCAAAAAAATCTTTCTCAAAAACACACGCATAGGATTCTCCCGTTTCAACTATAGAAACTTTCACCCCCAAAATAAAAATTTCTTCTGTCCATTATACAAAAAGCCTCTCCAACAAGCCACACAAAAGACTTGTTTTATACAGAAAAGCCTCGGGTTAACCCGAGGCAATTTTTTCTCTAAACTTAACTGGATTGAATAAAGTCCCAACTCGTTGCTTCATCATCTAGACACCGAAGAATCCAAAGCAGTCTCCGTGAGCCGTAGGCGACTCGTATCAACGAGTCGTCAAAGGTGGGAGCAAGGCGAAGACAGAGGTTCTATCTTACGATAGAGCCGTGCGGTCTTATTACAGGCAGTGTGCGCGGAGGTCTTCGTCGCTCAAGGTGCTGAGGTATGCAGGCGGAACATCGAGAACGGTCTTGCAACCGGTCTGGCCGTTAGCCTTCATGCGGAGAGCTGCGCGGGCGTAAGCCACGAGAACGCTCGTCGTGAATTCCGGGTTGGAATCGAGCTTGAGGCTGTATTCGATCACGTGCGTGTGTTCCTTGTTCATGCCGGTCTTGCCGGTACGGATCACGAAACCACCGTGAGCGAGACCGCTGTGGTTCTTGTTGAATTCTTCTTCGCTGATGAAGTTGACCGTGGTGTCGTATTCGTCGAAGTAGTTCGGCATCGTCTTGATGGCGTTTTCGATGTATGCCTTATCGGCACCTTCTTCTGCAACAACGTAAACAAGACGAGTGTGCTTCTGGCGAGTCGTGAGTTCCGGCATGGAACCGCTACGCACGGCTTCGAGAGCAGATTCCACCGGGCAGGTGTACTGCTTGGCATTCTTCACGCCCTTGATGCGGCGGACTGCGTCGCTGTGGCCCTGAGAAACACCCTTGCCCCAGAACGTGTAGTCCTTGCCTTCCGGAAGGATGGACTGAGCATACACGCGGTTCAAGCTGAACATGCCCGGGTCCCAACCGACAGAGATCATGGCGATCTTGTTTGCGCCCTTGGCAGCAGCGTCAACGGCAGCAAAGTGCTGCGGAATCTTGGCGTGCGTGTCGAAGGAGTCGATCACGTTGAACATGGAAGCGTACTTCGGGGTGAGCACCGGCAGGTCCGTAGCAGAGCCACCGCAAATGATGAGCACGTCAACCTTGTCCTTCCATGCTCCCATTTCAGAGACGTTCAACACCGGAACGCCAGCCGTCTGGATCTTCACCGTCGACGGATCGCGACGCGTGAAAACAGCGACGAGTTCCATATCCGGAGCCTGCTTCACAGCGCATTCCACACCGCGACCGAGGTTACCGTAACCGAGAATAGCAATCTTTGCCATAACAATGTCCTTGTTTAAAATTTTTGCGTGGAAAATATAGGAATTAGACGAGAGACGAGAGACGAAAGACGAGAGAAATTCATGTAAAAATAGTAGGTATGAAAACGTGCTCTAGAACACAAAAAGCGCCCCCATAATACAACTCGGAATAAATTTTTTCAGAAAAAAAGTCAGATTTGCACAAATTGATATATTTTTCTTACAAAGAGGCAAGGCGATTTTCATAAACCGCCTTTAAATTTTTTGAAGGAGAAAAATATGAAAAATCATTTCTTGAGCGCTCTTAGCGCAGGTTTTCTGCTTTTCACAACTTGTTTCGCGCAGTCCGCGAATGAAATCGCCAAAAAAGTCCACGACTTGCCTTCCGGAAAAACATCGTCCGGACTAGTTTCTGTAACATTGATTGATAAAAACGGCAAGACCCGTAACCGCGAATTAGTCTCTTACACCATGAAGGACGGCACAACCGACAAGACCGTTCTCATGTTCAAAACGCCGCGCGACGTGGCTGGCATTAGTTACCTCACCTACGACTATCCCGACAAAGCCGACGGTTCCACAGTCGATAGCGACAGCTGGATTTATATCCCGGCCATGAAAAAGGTACGCCGCGTTTCTGGCTCCAACAAAGACGACGATTTCCAGGGAACCGACTTCACGTACGACGATCTCGGCACCCGCAGCCTCTCCAAGGACAACTTTGCCCTCCTTGGCGAAGAAAAAGTGAACGGCATCGACTGCTGGATTTTGGAAGCCAAGGCCAAAGACCCGAAGGCTAAAGTCAGCCGCCGCGTCACATGGGTGAACAAGAAGACCTTCGTCGTCCAGAAAGGCGAATACTACGACAAGCAGAACCGCCTGCAAAAAACGCTTACCGCAGACGATATCAAACAGGTGAACGGCTACTGGACCACGCTCAAGCAGACAATGACTAACGTCCAGACAAACCACAAGACCATCTACAAAGTCAAGAACCTCAAATACGATGAAAAGGTCAACGAGAGCTACTTCACTGTAAGCGCTCTTGAACGTGAACAGATTAAGTAGATAGAAAAGGACGGCAAAATATGAAAGTCGAAAAATTCAATAAATTTTTCGGCAAGATCGGACAGGCGCAAATTCGCAACCGCTGGAAGATTCTTGCCGGATTGCTTATTGTCACGGTCATTTGCTGTTTAGGCTTGAGCAATTTTTCGCTAGCGCTTGGCGAAGAAGGCTGGTTCGGCAACTCAGATGAAATCACCATCAACACAAAAAAATACGAAGAAACCTTCGGAAACCTGAACGGGATTGGCGTTCTTGTCGTAAAGCAAGGCGAAGGCGATGTCTTTAGCGAAGACATGCTGAAAGTCATCGAAAAAATCGGCAACCGCATGCGTGATGAAATTCCGTTTGCAGACCGCCTGACCTCCATCGTCGAAGTCGATATTCCTGTCGGCAATGACGAAGGATTTTCGATTGTAAAGCCTTACGAAAACGGTATTCCTTCAGATTCCGAAGGGCTTGCAAAAGCACGTGATCTCGTGATGCGCGGGAGCGAAAAGACGAACGCGCTCATCAATTCGCTTGTCAGCGATGATGGCAAAGAAACGTGGATTTCCCTTTCGCTCCATCCGTTCAAAGGAAAAGAGCTCGAAGAAAAGTACGGTGGGGACAACACCGAAGTTTCAACAGACATCGGCTACAAGCTGATGAACATCATCGAAAGCGAAGAATTCCAGAACAAAGGATTCAAGCTTTACGGTGGTGGTATGCCATACGACAGCGCTAACGAAGACCGTTACGAAGTTCCCGAGTATGGTGTAAGAGTCCTCTGCAGCATTGTCGTGATGCTCTTGTTCTTGGCAATTTGCCTGCGCAACGTGTTTGGCGTGATTGTTCCGGCTGTGGCAACGATCAGCGCTATCGCCACAGTTTTTGGAGCGATGTCGTTTTTTGGAGAAAAAGCAGACTCCGCTCTTGTGACTTTACCGGTTGTCCTTGGCATGGCACTTGCAGTTGGCTATTCCGTTCACTACATCAAGATGTTCAAACTGCATTTTAGACGTACAGGCAAACGCAAGGAATCCGCCATCAAGTGCGTCGAAGAATGCGGATGGCCGGTACTGTTCACAGTTCTTACAACCATGGCTTCGTTTATCAGCTTCCTGTTTGTGAACATGAAGCCTCTCGAATGGATGGGTAAAACATCTGCGTTTATCGTTCTTGCGATTTACATCTATGTTACAGTACTCATCCCGATTCTGCTTTCGTTCGGTAAGGACCGCGCGCCCAGAGCTACTCAAGTTAACGGCGCCACAAAACTGGATCTCTCTTTTTCGAGATGGTCTAAGTTTGTCCACGACAGAAAGAAATCGTTCATTGTCATTAGCGCTTTGGTTATCGCCGCATTCATTCCGGGGATGTTCAAAATCACGGCACAGCTCGATTACCTGACCATCACGGGCGACAAGATGCCATACATTCAAGAAGTCAAAAAAATGTTGAGTCAAAAGCTCGGCAATCAGTACAGCTACACTGTCATGATTTCTTACGACGAAGAAGGCGCATTCAAGAAGCCCGAAAACATGAAAGCGCTTGTGCAGCTTGAAGATTATCTCGGCACACTTTCGCTCACCAAATGGTCGGGCGGGAAGGCCCGAGTCACCTCGGCAACAAGCATCCTGAAAGAAATGAACCGCGCCCTCAACGAGGGTAAAGATTCGATGTACACAGTTCCCGAAGACGAATACGTTCTTGCACAGTTGATGGAACTTTCATCGATTGAAATGCATAACGACTTCAGCGATGTCATGGATGACGATTTCAAGACAACCGTTGTCAGCGTGGACATGACGCAGTTTGCAACAGAAGAAGCGCTTGCCAACATGGACGCTTTGAAGGCAAAACTTGCCGAACTTTTCCCAGGCGCAAAATGCACATTGCTCGGTGACATGATTCGCTATTCCGAGATGAGCAACCGCATTGTCTTTGGCGGTCTGAAATCCTTCGGATTCTCGCTTGTCATCATCGCCATCATGCTCATTTTCGCATTCTCTAGCCTTAAGCTCGGTCTTATCGGCATGATCCCGAACGTGGCTCCGGTCATTCTCGTGGGTGGTGTCATGGGATATTTCAATTACGCCCTTGACTTCAGCACCATCACCGTGATGCCCATGATTTTAGGTATTGCCGTTGACGATACCATCCATTTGACGACACACCTGAAAATGAAACACGAACAAATGGGTTCTAGCGAAAAGGCCATGGAAGCGACATTCCGCGAAATTGGAGCCACCATGTTCCTGACAACCATTATTCTGTGTTCCATGTTCAGCGTTTATCTGTTCAGCCCCATGCACTTCTTGGCGGTTCTTGGAGTTCTCATTATCGTCGGTCTTTCCAGTGCATTGGTTGCCGACTACACCATTACACCAGCCCTTTTACACGTGGCTAAACCCTTTGGCAAAGAAAAGGAGGAAGTATGAATAAGCAATCCTTTTTCACAACAGTCCCAGCCATTGCATTAGCAACAATGGTTAACCTTTATGCCCAAGAAACAACATATACAGGAAGCATCACTGCCAAAGCGGGCGTAAGCCTCGCCAATGCCCACAACCATGAAAACGACTTTACGCTAGGCCAAACGATTTTCGATGGCTCCTTTAAGACGTATTTTGACGAAGCTATGGTTTACGTCAACGGGCAATTGGTCCACGATGCTATCGGGAGCCAGTCTTCAAACGGAATGTCCGGATTCGTCGCCAACGACGGCTCTTTCGCTTTAAAATTGAAAGAAGCTTACATCGACTGGAAAAGCGGAATGTTCGCGCTCCGTATCGGTCGCCAAATTGTCTCGTGGGGTAAAGCCGACGACTTCCAGATTACAGATGTCGTGAGCCCCTTTGACGAATCTAACGTTGTCGCATACGATTACAACGAAGCCAAGCTCGGCGTCGATGCAGCCCGTCTTTCTCTCTTGACCGACAAAGCTCAAGTCGATGCGTATTACATCCCGTTCTTTACGCCGAGCATTCTCCCATTCGCGAAGAAAAATCCGCTTCGTTCTAAAATATTCCCAGAAACATACAATGAATTCAAGCTTCAATATCCTGAGAGTCATGAAGATCTTGAACTCCCTAGAAAGAACCTGAACAACAGCGAATACGCTCTCCGCGCCAGTTTCTACACGTCTGTAATGGACCTGTCACTTTATGCATTCTACGGTTGGGACGATAAGCCGTTTATCAAATATACCCCAATGACATCCGAAGACATTGAATTCAACGAGCTTTATCATGACGGATTCAATGTTTCAGGGAAATACAAACGCATGTCCATGGTGGGTGCCGATGCGGCAATTCCTGTAGGCGATTTTGTATTCCGCCTAGAAGCAGCCTACTTCCCCAATCGCCATATCCAGACAACTCCTGAATATCAATTCGATCTATTTACCAGCAATAAAAATATCCAATCCAGCAAGCGAAACGACCAGTTTTTAAGCCTTGCCGGAGTCGATTGGACATTTACATTTCCGTATATCGGAACCTGGACTGTGACCGCACAGTATATTTCTGACATTGTCTTCAAGTACAGAATTTACTTGGACCGAAAACAATACGAGCATCAGGTCGCTGGCAGTGTCGAAAAGTCGCTTTTGAACGAGACGCTTACGATTTCCGCTTCAGGAGCGCTTGATCTGTGTCTGTGTTCCTCATCAAGTGAAATTGCAATCGATTACAGACTCACAGATGCCATCACACTCAGCATGATCGGAGACCTATTCTTAAAAGGCTCTGAAGGCAAAGACGGCACTTATGGCATTTACCGTGATTTCAGCGGAATTACATTCAAAGGAAAAGTCATGTTCTAAATAATTTTATTATCATTGAGCACCCCCACAAGGGGACTCTTGGTTAAAGGATGTTTTATGAATAAAATCATTTCGCTTTTGTTAATAACCGCTTGCAGTTCTGTACTTTTTGCGGAAGAAGCAGCGCAAAAGGATAAATCGCCACTAGAACTGTCATTATTAACAACGGCAGGATATTATCCTAAAACTGACCATAAAACAGGTTCATCGCACTTTTCTGGAATCAACGGAATTTACGATGGTGTCGAACTCGTCACCGAATTTGATGCCACCTACACCATGCCGTTTTTAAACGGTTCCGATGAGCTTACCGCTGACAATCATTTAGCATTCAATCTTGGATTGGAACTCTCCCCCGTCACAGTTGCCCCTTTAGCTTCTGTGACATTTTCACCGATCGCATTCCTCGAATTCTCTATCGGCGGAACCATTGGCACAGGCTGGGGACTTACCGACGACATACAAGGTCTTGCCAAACTTGACGAATCCAAGACCAAATACAAAAACCTAACGCCATTTGCGCACTGGTATCTTTATACTTGGGCAAGTGCCTGCTTTATGTTCGACTTGGCAGCCATCTGGGAAGGCGAATGGCATCACATCGTCACGACCGCTACATACAAAGCAGGTTACCAAAAAATGACGGGCACAAAAGCAACCGTTTGGGGTTGGCGAAATTCCTATGGTTTTGCAAACGGATGGGTATACGAACAAGAATATTTCCTGGGATACCAAATGCCACTCAAGGTCTCTATGGCTGGCATTGGAGCCTCTCTTTGGGGGAATTACCAGAGCAGTGATTACGGCAAATTCTCGGGCAATTACGATGGCGACTTTATGACCATCGATATTTGGCCCATGGTCGAAGTCAAGCTCAGCGATAAAGACCTGCTATATGTGCTAGCCGACTTTAGAGCCCGCCGCAGTTTCCTTGAAAAATACGATGACGATGCACACGAACCGTTCATGACCACAACAGGTCGCGAATGGCTATTCTATGCCATTGGCGCGCAGTGGAAACACACGTTCTAAAAATTAAATCCCGGTAGAACCAAAGCCACCGCGGTCGGCGCCATCAAGCGCGCCTTCCACGAACGTGATCGTCGGTTGGATTTCCATGATGCGGAACTGGGCAATGCGGCTCCCCTTCTCGATGGTCACGTCACGAGTGGCATATACGGGCATTTTCCACCAGTCGTTTGCACCGCAGTAGCTCGAATCAACCACGCCCACAGAATTCGCCTGCAGAATGCCGAAGTTTTTGAACGTCGAACTGCGCGGAGCGATATGCGCCTCATATCCCTCGGGCAACTTCATTGCAACACCTAGATGAATCAGGCGGAATTCGCCCGCCTTGAGCGTCACCGTTTCTGCAGCAGCAAGGTCAATCCAGTCGGATTTGCCGCCAACGTAAGTAAGTTTCGGAATCGATTCATCAAGATATTGGATTTTTATAGTCTTTGCAGTCATGCGGTAAATATAATATTCCCGAGATACATAATTCCGGGGTTGCCATACACAATTATATTTTTCATCAAACAATTTCGTTTCGAAATTGTTTTGTTATATTAAGGGCATGGAAAGAAAAATAACTCAGCCTGTATAAAGCATTTTAAAAGGAACGTTTCCAATGAAAAAGCATCTATTGGCTTTAATCGCCTCATCTACATTATTTTTAGCTTGCGGGGACAACTCCAGTACAGGCCCATCCAACGATGAGGAAATAAACTTTTTCCAAGTATTTCCCGATCAAAAAACATTTGTCACAATAACAACCCATACTCAGAACGCGTGTGTGGTAGATACAGTCAATAAAACAGCAGAATGGCAAAAAGTAACAAGTTGGCCAGATACAAATGCTTATGCATACGAATTACACAATGACACTCTAGTTCTTTATCCCATTCTTACAAGGTATTTTAACTTTAAAAACGGCACATATACCTCAAGTTATGATAACGAAAAATGTGAAGGTCAAATGTATATTGGGCAAAAAACAGGTTCCTTAGATGGGGAATGGAAAGCAATTCCCGGTTGTTACGACGCCACAAGAGGAGCTCTTATAGATGACGAAGATTTAGAATTTGACTGGCCTGAAATTTATTTATCTATAACAGAAAGTAGTTTCGTTACCGATACGACGTATTCTATAGCGACGTTCAAAAAACTTGCGATAACCGATGATTATTCTGAATCTCTTTTTAGATTTTATTTGTATGATTTTCTAACAGAACATCAAAGAGATCCGTTTTACCCACGAAGTCTTTTATATTCATACGACTGGTCTGACGGAACTATTCGTTATGGGGGTTACGGAAGTATTGACCCATATAACTATGGTGTAACCATAGAGAACCAAACAAAGAATTCAGAAACCTTTACCATCGGAGATAGAACATACAAGGTCAACGTGACGCAAAGAAAAGTCGAAGGAAACATTCGACAACATGGAAATGGAGGCTACGCTTTTGAAAAAGAAAAAGGTGCTTTGAGCGTAGTTTCTGGAGGAGTCACCTGCTCTTTAACTTATGAGTATAAAAGCAACATATCCAAAGATTTATGCACGGACGAAAACATCAACAATTATGAAATAGGACGCGGATACACCATTCAAGGGGACAGGATTCTTTATGTAGAAGGCTACGAAACAGGCAACGTCAAAGCATTTGAAGAATGCCTTAACAACATAAAACCGCAAATTTTAGATGATGAGGAATAATCTACGATTTAACAGAATTCAGCAAAAAGAACTCTCATTACGCCACTAATTTTCAAGCAAGCCATCTCATTTTGAGATGGTTTTGTTATATTAAGGGCATGGAATGGAACGAAGAACAGCTTAAAGAACCGCGTTTAATTGATATCCCGATCGCTCACGACCAGCGTGGCAACTTGAGCGTTGTCGAAAGCGGAGAACTCATCCCGTTTGATATCAAGCGATTGTACTACCTGTACGATGTTCCGGGCGGAACGACACGCGGGGGCCATGCGCATCGCAAGCTCCGTCAGCTGATTATCGCCGCAAGCGGCAGCTTTGACGTGATTCTGGACGATGGCAAAAAGCGTTCCAAATATTCGCTGAACCGTTCTTATCACGGGCTTTACATCCCGACAATGCACTGGCGCGAAATCGAGAATTTCTCTTCGGGCGCAGTTTGCATGGTACTTGCTTCCGAGCACTACGACAAATCCGATTACATTTATGAGTATGAAGATTTTGTGAAGGAAGCTACTTCACATATCTAGCGTTCACGCAGGGTTTCGCGCCGAGAGATTCCTTGAAGCGGATAAGAGTCTGATTTAAATAATCACCGCCATTTTCAGTAGAAATTCCCCACGAGAACTGTTTCATTTTCTCGCGAGCGGCTTCTCGCATAGCCCTCACATAAAGTGCAGTCGTAGGCTGGAACTTTGTATAATCCGGATTCGGGGCAATATATTGAGCGTGGATTGTCAATGTTCTTTCGAACACAAAGAGCATCATCGCAGCAACAAGCGTTTCGCCATCCCAAATTCCCCTGAAACGTATATTTTCAGGAATGTGGATTTCCTTCAAGTCGAAAAGTTCCTGCAACGTATGGACCGGATGCACATTGTGCTTCGCCTTGGAAATTTCCAGAAACCGGTAGAATGTTTCAAAATCTTCCGTCTTTCCAAGCGGGCGGTATTCCACGCCAATCCCTTCTGATTTTTTGAAAATGCGTCGACATTCCTTATTGCAATTTTCAAAGGGATCTTTATCGCAAGAGAGAGGTGTAAAGGAACTGAGTTCCGTATGGCGGCTGTAGCCAAGGTGTTCCAACGTATATTCCAAAAGTTCCGGGCTTTCGACAGAAAAGAGCTGCGGTGTAATCTTAAGAGTCACGCCACTAAAATTTTTAGACAAATAGCGATCGGCTTCGCTTAAAATTTCAGGCAGTCGCGATCCACTGTAAAAATCCTTGGAAATAACAGGACCGCCAAAAGTCGAGCCCGCATGCGATACAAAGCGGTTCCCTTCGACGACAACGCCCGGGAAATACGCAACAATCGTTCCACTTTTTTGGAGTGCAAAACTCGCATCGTTAAAACGACCTGCGGGATGGTAATTCAAAAAACGCCTAGTCTGCAAAAAGGTGCCATTCACCGATTCCGATTCCACGAAATGGTCAAATCGCTGGTCTAATTCAGGACTGTAAGGCAAAATTTCGTACATACCATCTCCGGCGTTGCGCTACTTGGACTTCTGCGAATCCTTAGCTTCCGCTTTTTGAGCGGATTCTTGTTCAGCACTCTGCGCCGCCTGTTTTGCAGCCTTTTCAGCGGCATGTTCCAAGCGAGCAGGCTTGCCAGCCAAATTGCGGAGCAAACCGAACAGAGCAGAGAGTTCATTACGCGTCGGGTGCAAACGCTGCAAGAGCGTGTTGAGGAAGCTATCGCGCCATGCCTGATCGTGATACTGACCTGTGAGATAGCGGTCGAGGAACTTCTTGAAGCCGTCAATCTGCTGAATAGTTGCAGGACCCGTTTCGGCAACGCCTCGCGTTGTGCGCTTCGCGCGGCCCTCGCCGTTCGCGAGTGCCCCGGAACGGCAAAGCTCGTATAAGCTAATCGAAACCGCCTGTCCAAGATTCAAGCTCATGAGTCCCGGCACCGGAATTTCGCACTGGTACGTGCAAGCGTTCACTTCTTCAAGCGCAAGCCCGCAAGATTCACGACCGAACACGAGTGCAATCGTTCCGTCTTCCGGGAGCATGTCAGACAAGTTCTGCACCATCGTATGCTTGATGGAACTTGCAAAAATGCGGCGGCTGTAAGCGACTGCGCAAGAGCAATCGCCAATGGCATCTTCAAACTTGTGGACGACCTTGGCGTTATCCAGAATGTCATGGCTATTGGCGGCCGTATGGTAAGATTTGTCCAAGACTTTGTCGCGCTTCGGATAGACAATATAAAGTTCCGGCAATGCATAGCAATGCATGGCTCGTGCGACAAAACCCACATTGTGCGGGTGTTCCGGTTCAACAAGTACTACTCTAAATTTACGCATAATCAGGTATTAGGTTATAAGTTTTATGGGTTTGGGCAACATCATCGCAATAAAGCATGTTTAAACAACAGTGTCATCCTGAGCGAAACGCGTTAAGCGTGGAGTCGAAGGATCTCTATTCTTGCATCAAGTTATTCCATTCAGGATTCATCTGATTTATAAGCATTACCTTTTTTTCTCGTTTCCATCCTTTTAATTGTTTTTCTCGCTTAATTGCATCCAATACTTCTGTATATCGTTCAAAATAAACAAGTTTATTAATCTTGTATTTAGATGTAAATGCAGCACCAGTCCCTTCAATATGTTCCAACGCACGACGTTCAATATTATTCGTTACACCAATATATAAAGTAGTATTACTTTGATTTGTCATCATGTATGTATAATAATTATTTGGCATATCGCTTATTCGTTTTAGATCCTTCGACTACGAACCTTCGGTTCTTCGCTCAGGATGACACATTAAAAACAAACCATATATTTTACATTGACCAATGACTATTGACCATTGACTATCCATCTAAATCCTTTTCCGCGGATCTCGTTTTCGATGGTCTCGCCAGGTTGAAATTCAGCACCTTTAAAAATCACTGAATGTGCAATTTTTACGCCTTCAGGAATGACAACGCCGGGTTCCACAACCGCATCATTCTTATTGCGGCCACATTCCACCAAACGCGCTTCCACAGCAGCCATGAGACCTTCAGGCGAACCCATATCAATCCACGTAGCATGCAACTGCGACATATCAACAAAAGGCGCACGGCCAGCCGCAATTTCCTGTTTCCAGAATTCACGGATATCAAATTCACCATCGCGGATTCTCGCAAGCGCTTCATCGCTGTACCACGAAATTCCAGAGAACGTCGCAGCCGTTCCCGTATCGGCACCGAAACGTCCAGCAACACCCGCAAGGCAACCATCCGCACCCACGCGGAACGTGTTTACCTTCGGGAAATCGACTGCCAGGAGTGCCGCCTCACAGCGGTTTGAGCCATCAGCCTTCCCCGCTTCGTACGCAGCTTGTGCATTCCGCACAAAAGCTCCCAAGTCAAAATTGCAGTACGCGTCGCCATTCATAATCAAGAGGCCACCGCGATACCCTGCCGCATAAATCCGGCGCAATGGGCCTGCAGTCCCGAGGATTTCAGGCGTTTCGACCCAGACTTTTTCGAAGCCAAGGCGTTCGCCTTCACTTACAATCTGGTCGGCCAGATAATGCGCATTCGCGTGCAAGCGGACTTCGCCAAGCGACTTCGCCCGCTCCATCTGGATTTCGAGAATGCTTTTGTCATAAACGCGAACCAACGGCTTCGGGATTTCCGACGTCAAAGGTCTCAGCCTTGTGCCAAGCCCCGCCGCTAGAATCAACACGTTCAATTTATCGTCAGCTCGCGTCATAACTCAGCCTTAATTAGACCATTGCAGCGCTAAAGGAGGCATTGCAGATAAGCGTTTCGCCCTGCCAGATTTCGCCCGTGTACTTGTAGATGCCATGGCGAGCCATCACGAGCGTAGCCTTGAGCGTCAAGTCCTGCGGCGGAACCACCGGAGCGCGGAAGCGGCAGTTTTCGACACCCATGAATGCCGGGCGCTTGCCTTCGACATCGGCCTTCTTCGCGATCATCGTCAAAAGCGTTGCAGCCTGAGCCATGGATTCGATCTGAATCACGCCCGGGAGCACCGGATTGTTCGGGAAATGACCGTCAAAGAACTTTTCCTTGCCCGTCACGTGCCAAACAGCAACGATAGACGGCTGGTCACCTTCGGTGATTTCCTGAATTTCGTCCACGAAAGCAAACGGAGCCTTCTGAGGGAGGAGGGCATGTACTTGTTCTTCATTGTAAAGCATAGGGCAACACCTTTTCTAAGATTGTTCTGTGGCTCAAGTGACCACCGTTGATGATTTCCAGACGAACTTTCGGGAGTGCAGGCTTTGCAAAGCAAAGGTCTCCCAACAGGTCGAGGATTTTATGACGAGCGGGTTCGTCGGCAACTCTAAAGGGCGCTTTCGCCGCCTCAGAATTATCGAGCAGGAGCCCACAGGATTCATCCACCCCGCTAAGCAAACCTGCCTTGCGGGCTTCGTCAAATTCGTTTTTTAAAATGAAAGTTCTCGCCGCAAAGACATTGTACAAGTCTTCTGCGGAGTAAATAGAAACATTCGCCGCCGACTTAAAGACGCGACCGTTTTCGTTTCGTTCCAGGATGTATTCCACTTCGAACGCTTCGCTCGGCATGATTTTCACGGAACCGTACGGTTTTTGAGCCTGAGCCGCATCTGCAACATCCGTGCGGAACAAGTCCCATTCCGCATGTTCGGGAACATCGTAAAATGCAAGTTCTTCGGGCGCACCCACATTTCTGCGAAATTCGCTAAAGAACGGAAGCGCACTGCCGTCCATCAGCGGAACTTCAGCAACACAACCCTTGTCACCTTCTTCGTTGCAGGCGACATCGACCACAAAGCGGCGAGACGGCCACATCAAGAATACTGGTGCAAGGTGTTCCGGGGACGCAAGCGTCAACGCATGAGAGCCTTCGCCCGATTCATAAATTGCGGTACGAACTACACTGAACTTCAAATCCGTGAAGCACTTTGCGCAATCGGTACTATAAAAAGCACGACCACCCACGCGCCATTCGACGCGAGGCTCCAGTTGCGGATTGTACTCCTGGACCTCAATTTTTACGTTCGCCTTGCCGTAAGACAAAGACGCAGAACTAAATTCCCACTCACGCGGGCTTTTACGAGAATCTTTTTTCATTTAGATAACGGGAATTTATAAAATTATTTCTTGCCCATCATTCGGAGTTTCACGACGGAGCGGCGCCAGACGTCAATTTCTTCGGCCGGGTAGCCCGCGTAAACCTTGCCCGCCTTGAGGCTCTTGGTCACGCCCGCCTTGGCTGCGACTTTCACGCCCTTACCAATCGTCAAATGCCCCGCCGACTGCACGCCACCAGCGAATTCCACGTCATCTTCCATAATCACGGAACCTGCCACGCCAGACTGCGACGCCATCATGATGTTGTTCCCAAGGCGACAGTTATGCGCCACTTGCACGAACGTATCGAAATGGCAATCATCGCCAATCACCGTCGGAGAGACAAAGCCTGCAGCGACCACGTCATTAGCGCTAAAGCTACAGCGGTTTCCGATGCGGACTCCCGCCAAATGCGGCACCATACGGCGCTTGCCTTCGTACTCGTAAAATCCAAAACCGCGAGGACCCACGACAACGCCCGCCTGGAACACGCAATCTTCGCCAATTGTCACACGCGGGTAAACAGTTACATTTGCTTCAAGAACCGTGCCTGCGCCAATCGTAGCGCCCTTCATCACCACGCAATTCGGGCCGATGACAGTGTTCTCGCCCACCACGCCCTCGACAACTGCCGAAGCATGAACTTGTGCAGAAGCAGCAATTTTCGTTTCTTCAAAAACTTCACGACGTTCCACAAATTCCTTCATGAACGTCACCATCGCATGGTACGGACTTTCAACCGGGCATACAAAATGCACATTCGGCAAAAGTTCCGAGTGACCATCCACGCAATATTTTTCGTACAAACTCGGTACAAAGAGGAGCCCCGCCGTAACGCCCGCAAAAGCACTTGCGCTCACGCCACCGGCATTCCCTGCAAGCCCCGTTTCTGTCTTAGCATCTCCTGTCCAGAACGAAACATCGTGCATTCCCGCCTGATCCAGCGAAGAAAATCCGGTCAGTTCAAAATTTAAAACGCCCTCGTTCGAAGGCATTTTAAGATTCATCGTTTCAAGAATTTCAGATAAAGAAACCGAAAACATTATTCCTCTAGCGTGAGCATGTGAACTTGACATGCAAACTGAATGGTAACGTGGTTGCCCACCTTGCCACTTAAATCCTCGCCATCGAGCTGGATGTATTCATCATCCGCAAGTTCAAGCGTCAGCGAGCGCACCTTACGCGACTTGAGCAAATTCTTCTTCAAGAAGTAGCCGATGACCGGGATGTTCCCGACGGCAATCGCAAGCAAGAAGTTCAGCATGTTCGGCACGCAGACAACTTCCAAATAGCCATCCGCCATGTCGGACTTGAAGAACGGATTAGCACCGCTCGCAAAGCTCGGGATGTTCCCGACAATGACCGTCGTATGGCCCGTCAAATCCACCGTTTCATTGAGTTCCGGCGTATTGACGACCATCGAAATCTTTCCGCTTTTCAAGTGATAGGCACGGTCTGCAAAAAAGCGCTTGACGTAATGCAATTTATTTGCAATTACGGAATTCGAAGAAATAACACCCGTGGCTCGGTCATGGTTAAAATCATGCGCAATACGGGCATCAATGCCTGCAGAGAAATAATTGGCAAGCGCAAACTTGTCGTTCACCGTCCAAATGTCAAACGGTCTCGACTTCGCCATCAAGAGTCTGCGCACCAAGTACAAAAGCCCCTTATCGGCAAACGGCTTGTACAATCCAAGCACGCGAGCCAAGTCATTGCCTGTGCCCAGCGGAATAAGCCCAATCTGAACTTTGTCCGCATGAGCCGAAACAAGCATCATCGAAAGCACCGACGAAACAGTTCCATCGCCACCCACTGCCACAAGTTTTTCAGTCGAAGAAAGAGCCGTCAAAATCTGCTCTTCCATTCCTTCCTTGCGCGTGAATTCAGCCTTCCATTCGTCGGCCTTAAAATCCATAGACTCCATAATTTCAGGAAGAAATTTATGGATAACCTTTCCTTGTCCACCTCCACTCACCGGATTTATTAGGAAAAAGAACTTATACATTTTTTAGAAGTTCATCCTTTGCGTCCAAGTAGTGTTCTACGCCAATCTTTACGTTTTTAATTTCTTCTGCCGTCAGTGTTCTAACGATTTGCGCCGGAGATCCCACAATGAGGGAATTTTCAGGAAAATTTTTTCCAGCCGTTACAAGAGCGCCTGCACCGACAATGCAATTTTTCATGATAAGGGCTCCGTCCATGATAATTGCACCCATGCCCACGAGAACGTTATCTTCAATCGTGCAGCCGTGAAGCACCGCACCATGACCAACAGTCACCTCGTCGCCAATGTTCACACCGACACCCGTCGAAACATGGACACTCACATTATCCTGGATATTTGTACGCTTGCCAATTTTTATTTCTGCCAAATCGGCACGCAACACCGCATTGTAGAAAACAGACGAATCATCGCCAATGCTCACATCGCCCACCAGGCATGCGCCTTCGGCGATAAACACGCGCTCGCCCACCTGCGGGGCTTTGCCTTTATACTTAATTAAGGAACCCATAGTTTCAATTTACAAAAATACATGAATAGATGAAACAGGATAATTTTCAAAAAAGCTTTGTTTTTCACCACCCCAAAAGCCTTTTTTTGCACAATATGTTCTATCTTATTGAGTATGAACGAAATACATGGGATTGATATCAAAAAGATTTTTGACGCTCAAGGAGAAAATCGCTGGAAAATAGCCCAGACGAGCGCCAAAGAGCGTATTCAAAAGCTAAAAAAGCTTCGCGAAGCCGTCGTGAAGTATCAAGAAGAGTTTTACGAAGCGGTTTGGCAGGACTTCCATAAGCCCCGTTTCGAAGCTTGGCTCAGCGAAATTTTCCCGACCATCGAAGAAATCGACCACACCATCAGCCATCTGAAAAAATGGATGAAGGACAAAAGTGCAAGTCACGTGTTCTTTTTGCCCACCTCCAAAAGCCGCCTCCACTACGAGCCCAAAGGTCGTGTGCTGATTTTTGCACCGTGGAACTATCCATTTTTGTTGCTTGTGAACCCGATTATTTCGGCAATTGCGGCAGGCAACGTGATTATGGCGAAGCCTTCGCACAAGACGCCGCACGTGAGCGCTGTTCTCGTGAAGATGTTTAAGGAAAACTTCCCAGAAAATGAAATTGCACTCATCGAAGGCGAAGGAGCTGAAATTGGAGACAAGTTATTAGAACTCCCGTTTGACCATGTATTCTTTACAGGGAGTCCGAAGGTCGGCGCACACATTGCAGAAATGGCAGCCAAGCACCACGCCAGCATCACACTTGAGCTTGGCGGAAAGTCCCCCACGATTTTGCTCCCCGGCATAAACGTCAAGAAGCATATCAAACAGATTGCTTGGGGAAAAACGCTAAACGGCGGGCAAACCTGCATTGCGCCTGATTACGCCCTTTGCCCAGAAGATAAAGTTCAAGAATTTGCAGAAGCTTTTGCCGAAGATATCAAACGCAGATTCGGCGATACCGAAGCCAAGCGTCACGAAAGTAAAGACCTTGTACACATCGTCGATAAGCGAGCCACAGAACGCCATGCAGCACTCATCAAGGATGCGATTGCCAAAGGCGCAAAGCAAGTCATCGGTGGAGTGAGCGATATCGAAAATTGCTACACGCCAGTCACCGTACTGACAAATGTCACACCCGACATGGAAATCATGAAGTCCGAAATTTTCGGACCGATTATGCCGATTATTTTCTACAAGACTCTCGACGAAGCGATTGCATTTGTGCAAAGCCGTCCGAAACCGCTTGCGCTGTACATCTTCGGTACAAACAAACGCGATATCAATTACGTTTTGAGCCATACCACATCTGGGTCCACTTGCGTGAACAACACCATTATCCAAATCGAAAATTTAGAGGTTCCCTTTGGCGGTGTGGGCATGAGCGGTACAGGCAATTACCACGGATTTTTCGGATTCAAGACGTTTAGCCATGAACGCAATATCATGGAGCAGAAAGGGTTCGATGCGGTGACATTTTTCCACCCGCCCTATGGAATTATTCCGGATTGTTTGCGATCCAAAATCCAGAACTTTGCCGAAAAAGCTTTGCGTTTTTTAAAGTCGATGTAGGAGGTAAAACATGGCATCTTTCTTTTACAGATTCGCCTGTCGCGCTTTCCAAAAAACATTCTTCATTGGCATACACTTTATGCCTTGGCGCGAGCCGCAGCTCATTCACGGCGCCGGGAGTTTGCAACAGCTCCCCAACCAGCTCAAAGCGAATAACGTAAGCAACGTTCTCCTCGTCACAGACGTATTCTTGGCACAAACAGAGCACTTCCAGAATATCAAAAAATACTTGGAAGAAGCAGGCATCAAGTATTCAATTTACGACCAGACGATCCCAAATCCGACGATTGACAACATCAATGACGCCGCCCGCATTTACCGCAAGAACAAATGCAACGGACTTGTCGCGTTTGGCGGCGGTTCTGCCATTGACTGCGCAAAGGGCGTGGGCATCCGCATTGTAAGGCGCTGGACGCCGATTACATTTATGCGAGGGACGCTACGCGTTCTTCGCAAGATTCCGTATCTCGTAGCCATCCCGACGACGGCGGGGACAGGAAGCGAAGCGACTGTGGCCGCCGTGATTTCTAATCCGCAGACACATGAGAAGTATCCGATTAACGATTTCGTCTTGATTCCGCGTCTTGCGATTCTCGATGCCAATATCACGCTCGACTTGCCCGCAAATCTTACGGCAACTACCGGCATGGATGCGCTCACGCACGCCATTGAAGCCTACATCGGCTACAGCAATTTCGGCGGAAGCGAAGAAGCAGCCATCACTGCAGGGCAATTGATTATCGAAAATATCCAGAACGCCTATCGCGAAGGACACAACATCAAGGCAAGAGAAAACTTGCAGAAAGCGGCATACCTCGCTGGTTACGCATTCACTCGCGCTTACGTTGGATACGTTCATGCCATTGCGCATAGCTTAGGCGGCATGTACCACACGCCTCACGGGCTTGCAAACGCGGTCATTCTGCCGCATGTTCTAGAGTTTTACGGTGAAACCTGCGAAACGCGTCTTGGAACATTTGCAAAAGCCATTGGAGCTGTCCCGGCAGAGCTTGACAACCATGAAGCTTCCAAAGTTTTCATTATGCAGATTCGCGAGCTGAACCGTTCAATGGACATTCCGGAGCACTTGGAATTCATCCAAACAGAGGACATTCCAAGACTCGCAAAGTCGGCAAGCAAGGAAGCAAACCCGCTTTACCCAGTGCCGAAAATATTAAATGCGAAAGAGCTCGAAACGCTCTATCGCATTGTGAAAGGGACAAAGTTGTAAAACGACTACTTCACTTGAAAGCGGTCTTTGATTTCTTGAGGGATGGCAAACGGCCTTCCCTTTTTCATATCCATGAGAACCCACTGCGTTTCGGATTCAAACACGACCTTGCCATCGGAAACGCGTTCAAAGCGGCACTTGCGTACGCTCGCGACCTTGCTGTAGCCAGCGACCCAAGTCGTACCACGGATTTCATCGCCCAAGAACGCCTGATTCTTGTATTCCACAAACTGCGTATGAATCATCCAACCGCAACCGAACTGGTACATCACATCCGTTGCTCCAACGGAATCCGAATGAGCAATCGAAATATCCTGGACCCACTGCACCGCCCACACATTGTTCATGTGCTTGTTTTCGTCAATCATCTCGGGCGTCACCTTAAAAAGCTTTTCAAACTTCATCGGATTTGCATTTTCTTCCATCACTACAGCCATTATAAGCCTCCATTTGTTATAAATGTAACAAAAAAGTCTAGGCGACAAACCGATGACGAACGACCTTTGACTAACTACCAAAATATTACGGTTTTTATTGCAATTATTCGCATAACATTCTCATTTTATGTTATTTTTCTTTGCGTTAAAACATTAAGTGAGAAAATCTATGGAATGGAACGATTTCACGAGCCTGACCGCAGAAAACATGCAGGCAATTTGGGACTTCAAGACTAAAGACCCGTTTTCAATTTTAGGTATCCACCCGCTCGAAACCGATCGCGGGATCAAGACCGTCATCCGCACCTACCAGCCGCAGGCATGCTTTGTCCGCGGTGAATCGTGCGACGGCACTGAAGAATTTGACTTTGTGAAGCTTGGCGACACTGGATTTTTCGAAGCCATCCTCGACTTGGAATACAAGCCGTTCTTTTACAAGCTCATCATCAAGCAGGGCGACGGCATCGAATACACGCTCGTCGATCCGTATGCTTTCTTGCCGGTCCTCAGCGACTTTGACCGCCATCTGATAGCAACAGGCACGCACTACGAACTTTACCGCAAGCTCGGCGCCAACCTCATCGAACACCAGGGATTCAAAGGCGTACACTTCGCCGTCTGGGCTCCGAACGCACACGCCGTTTCTGTAGTCGGCAACTTCAACAGCTGGGACGGCCGTCGTCACCAGATGCGCATGCTCGGTGCTAGTGGCATTTGGGAAATCTTCATTCCGAATCTTGGTGAAAACGAACTTTACCGTTTTGAAATTCACGGTGCCGACGGGAACCTCCATGTGAAGGTAGACCCGCTTGCAAAGCTCGCCGAAGTCCGCCCGGCAACCGCATCCATCACGACCCACCTCGACGGTTACGAATGGGGCGACGATCTTTACATGAAGACGCACTGGGCGACAAAGGTCTTTGGCGCTCCGATGAACATTTACGAAGTCCACGCCGGTTCCTGGCGTCGCGACCCGGCTAATCCGGACCGTTTCCTCAACTGGGACGAACTCTCCGAACGCCTCATCCCGTACCTCAAGGAAATGGGATACACGCACGTGGAATTCTTGCCGCTCGCCGAACACCCGCTCGACGAATCCTGGGGCTACCAGGTTACCGGTTACTACTCCCCCACGAGCCGCTACGGCACGCCGGACCAGTTCCGCCACTTTGTGGACCTTTGCCACCAGAACGAAATCGGCGTGATTTTGGACTGGGTTCCTGCCCACTTCCCGAAGGATGCTCACGCTCTCGGACGTTTCGACGGCACCGCCTGCTACGAGCACGCTGACCCGCGTCAGGGCGAACACCCGCACTGGGGCACATACATCTTTAACCTCGGCCGTAACGAAGTCAAGAACTTCCTCATCGCAAACGCGATGTACTGGCTCAAGGAATTCCACTGCGACGGTCTCCGCGTCGACGCTGTTGCATCCATGCTTTACCTCGACTACGGTAAGGGTCCAGGCGAATGGGTGCCGAACAAGGACGGCGGCAACATCAACTACGACACACTCGAATTCCTGAAGCACTTGAACAGCATCATGGGCCGCTTGACCCCGCATGCCATCCTCATCGCCGAAGAATCGACAAGTTTCCCGAGCATCACTCGCCCGCCAGAGCAGGGCGGTCTCGGCTTCCACTACAAGTGGAACATGGGCTGGATGAACGACTTCTTGAGCTACATCCAGCATGAACCGATCCACCGCAAGTACCACCACAACCAGCTTACGTTCAGCATGGTCTACGCTTATTCTGAAAACTTCATACAAGTTTTCAGCCATGACGAAGTGGTGCACGGCAAGGGTTCCATGCTCGGCAAGATGCCTGGCGACAACTGGCAGAAGTTTGCAAACCTCCGCCTCACCTACGCTTTCCAGTACGCACACCCGGGCAAGAAGCTCAACTTCATGGGCAACGAATTCGGTCAGTTCCGCGAATGGAACGAAAAGCGTTCGCTCGACTGGCACTTGGTCAGCTGGGATAGCCACGGCAAGCTCCTCGAAATGATGAAGGTCTTAAACCACATCTACAAGGAAAATTCTCCGCTGTGGGAAATCGACCATTACTACACCGGCTTTGAATGGATTTGGTGCGACGATGCCGACAACTCCATCGTAAGCTTTGTCCGCAAGGATGACCATGGCAACATGATTCTCTGCGTGTTCAACTTCACGCCGGTTGTCCGTAACGATTACCGCCTGGGCGCTCCTGCTCGCGGTGCTTGGAAAGAAATTTTCAACACCGATGCAGCCATGTTCGGCGGATCTAACGTCGGTAATCTCGGTGAAGTCTGGACGCAAGACATTCCGTGGCAGAATCGCCAGTGCAGCTTAAACATCAAGCTTCCGCCTCTTGCGGCAGTCTACTTCAAACTCGAAAGATAATAGCGCATTCGCGCAGTTCTTAGTCACTAGTCATTAGTTACTAGAATTTCATTAAAAAGTCCCTGAATTTATTTCAGGGATTTTTTTTGCTTAATTCAATGTTACCGAGAACATGAGCATCACGGATGACGAACTAAAAACGCCATCGTCATCGGACCAGTATTTGCCATAATTATACGCGATGGACGCACCCAAAGCAAAGTGCTCACTCACCCACCAATCCTTGCCAAGATCGACATCAAAGCTAAAAGCCTTGAGTCCTGTATTCCCTGCATACTTGTGGCAATCAAGCTCATATCCGGTAACCCCTAGAGAGCCACCCAAAAACACATTATTCCATTGGGGGATATAATACGTTATGCCTGCGCCTAAGTAGACGGAGCTCAGCACATAAAAATCATGGTCTACGTACGTCGGGAGCCCTTCACGTGCTTCGCGGAAATTAGAATACATCACATAGCCCAAATTGGCATGCAACGCCAAGTCCTGCACAATGTAATAGCCCAGCTTGCCATGCAGTTTCATCCCAAAGCCATCTGCTATCAGAGATTCTGTGCCATCCGCATTTTCAAAGGAGGCGTAGCCCAAGCCCACAGAAGCACTTGCAAATAGCCCGTTATGCGTATAGGGAGTCGAAAGCGGTCCAGCCCAAACAGCCGAAGCCATCAACACAACGAGCGACAATAAAGTAACGAGGCGATTCATACACTATTAATTTAGAAAAATTTCTTATTTGTTCGCCCGTGCGGTCTCTTGTGAGCCGAAAGAGCCTTGTATTAACAAGGCTTGTCGGCGAGAGCACGGGCCTAAAGCGCTTTACCTTCGACTCTTGCCTGTGCGGTCTCTTGTGAGCCGAAAGAGCCTTGTATCAACAAGGCTTGTCGGCGAGAGCACAGGCCTAAAGCGCTTTACCTTCGACTCTTGCCTGTGCGGTCATTCTAGGATGGAAGCTACGATGTTCAACCTTGATAAAGTCTTTATCGACGTGCGTGTAAATCTGCGTGGTACTGATGTCTGCATGCCCGAGAAGTTCTTGCAAAACACGCAAGTCCATGCCAGCCTCCAGGCAGTGCGTTGCAAAGCTATGGCGGAACGTATGCGGAGAAACTTGTTTGCTCAAATGCATCGTATGCTGTTGCACGATTTTCCACGCACCCATGCGAGTCATAGGCTTCCCTCGCGAATTGAGAATAATATTGTCAGCCGTCGGGTGCGTTAAGGGGCGCCCTTCATCAATCCATGCGCGGAGATTTTCCTTCGCCTTGCTCCCGAGCGGTACAAGGCGCTGCTTATTGCCCTTGCCAATCGGCAAAAGCCATTCGTTCTCAAGATCGATTTGCGAGAGCTTGATACTAAGCGCTTCCGAAATGCGGAGCCCTCCACTGTACATGAGCTCAATCAGAGCCGTATCACGGAGTGGATTCTTGCCGTTTGCGGCACTTTCAAAAACGCTATCGATTTCTTCGCGGGTCAGGTACTGCGGCAGGTAATGCCCGAGCTTCGGAGTCGCAAGCATCGATTCCGTGCTGTAATCGTACTCGCCCTGGTTTTGCATGTACTTGAGGAACCCGCGCAAGCTCGAGAAATGCCTCGCAACCGATGTCGGAGAATACTCATCCTGCCCCGCCGTAAGCGTCAGGAACTCGTCCAGCTTTTCGGGCTTCAGCTCCTTAAGGTCAATGCCGTTATCGTCTAGCCAGGCTATAAAATGTCTCAAATCCTCCTGGTAACTTTGAATAGTTACCGGAGACAGGCTTCTTTCCACCCCGAGGTGCGAAAGAAAAGCGTCCAGACGGTTAGAATTGAGACTCATAGCAGAAAAAATAAAAAAATTCGCCCTTTCCCCTTGCCATTTAATTTTGTTATTTCTATAATTGTGCGCGTCCTAAGCGACTATGGATGATTAGCTCAGTTGGTAGAGCAGCTGACTCTTAATCAGCGGGTCGCAGGTTCGACCCCTGCATCATCCACTAAATACCAAACCGAAAGGTAAGGTATTGCAAATACAAAAGCGTCAGACAAAGCTAAGCGTTTTTGAAAGCGAAAGCGGAATCTAACGAACTTTGAAACTGCGGCTTTTGGTTTTTGCAAAGACATAGCTGAAAAGTGACCTAAGAATTTTGGATGATTAGCTCAGTTGGTAGAGCAGCTGACTCTTAATCAGCGGGTCGCAGGTTCGACCCCTGCATCATCCACTAAATACCAAACCGAAAGGCAAGGTATTGCAAATACAAAAGCGTCAGACAAAGCTAAGCGTTTTTGAAAGCGAAAGTGGAATCTAACGAACTTTGAAACTGCGACTTTTGATTTTTGCAAAGACATAGCTGAAAAGCGACCTAAGAATTTTGGATGATTAGCTCAGTTGGTAGAGCAGCTGACTCTTAATCAGCGGGTCGCAGGTTCGACCCCTGCATCATCCACTAAACACCATCTCAATGAGATGGTGTTTTTTAATACCGTAGTCCCATGCAATGCCAGGTAATGCCAAACGAGACAAACGGTGAAAGCCCCTTCGCATGCCCGATATCCGAAATATTGATGTTCTGCATTCCAAGCTTTAAACGCACGCCAAAACGGTTCCCAATTCCACGTTCAAAGAAGCTATCGACAGGTTTCCCAATCAGCTTCGGGAACAGCGCTTCAACGAAAAGTCCAAAGCCATAGCGGAAATATCGCTCGTGCTGGTATTCCGAATCTTGACTTCCTCGTTCAGGTGGGATTTCGATTACCGAAAAACCGAGATTTCCCCAAACGCCACTCTCGATATAATCCGTTTTCAGCCACAAATATCCAAATTCCACGTGCGCACCAAAATCGCCCGTACCGCATGAATCGCACTTGGCATCAAGCTTACGGATACTCACCCCAAGCCCCGCAAACCAATTGCGGTTATAAAGATTAAAACCAAAATCCAAATAAAAGACCGGATCAAAGTCTGGAAAATCCCCCGCTAAGAACGGACGCCCAAAATCGGCATACGCATTAAAACGTCCCCTTCCCTCGCTCTTAACAAGTTTTTGCGGCATTGAGCTAGGCTTATCGATATTCGCGGTCATCGAAGTCCGTGCGTTCTCCGCATTCAAATCAACATCATACTTCAATCGGTGTGGGAAATACTGAATTCTTTCAAAAATAGATGTATCGACCAAGGAATAACATTCTTCGGAATAGCCATCCATGAAGAAGATTCTCCTAACAGGCATCAACTTTTCTTCAGGCTCATTCAAACGGCTCATCATTCGCTGTGAAATTTTCCAGGACGTATCTTGCGAAATATCCGGTCCGACATACGCAAACGAAAATAGTTCCTTTTTCTCTTCACCCGGCTTGGGCGTTACCCACTTTTTTGTTTCTTTGTCATAAATTTTGTCTACACGAATTTCATCGTGAATCAAGAAAAAGCCTTTCACATTCATTGCCGAATAACGTTGTTCAAACATCTGCTGGTACTTTTCAGGCGCGTGCATCAACAATTCATTTTGTCGTTTCAGCTTGTAGTCAGACCAGCCCATAAAAGACTGGTACACATCAGGAAAGTTCTTTTCGAATTCTGGATTGTACACTTCAAAATATTCACGTTGCAAGTATTCTCTTTGAATGAGCTTGCCATAATAAGCAACCGGGGCGGTTTCGAGCTTTTCAGCCACAGTTTGCATTTTTGAGAATTTATCTACAACAGACTTAAATGAGATATGCCAATCATCAATTTCCCAATTGGCAAAAGAAACCGAAATAGAAATCAAAAGGAGTACAAGGCTACGCATTATCATTTTCACGATTCTCCTTTTATTGAAGGTTTTATTGAAGGTTTGAATTCAATAGACTTTTGGGATTAATATACACAAAGGGTGGTTTTGAAAACCACGATATTTACACACAAAAAAAAGAACTCCGCCGTTTCCGACGGAGTCCTTTTCAAGATTTCGAGAATCTAGTTTGCGAACCTTAGTTCATCGACTTAGTTCAAAGTGATGAGAGTAAGGGTGCGCTTGCCGACCTTGATACCCTTAGAGATATCGACAGTCTTAGCCTTCTTGGACGGATCGTTTGCCCAGCCTTCTTTGAGCTTTTCAGAGCTCTTGTCGAGAGTCTGGACAGAAGCCTTGCCCTTGAAGCCCGGAATGTCAAGCTTGATGTCGAATTCGCTGTACGGGCTCTTGTTCACGAGGAGGAGCTGCTTCTTGTTGCCGTTTACAGTGTAGTAAGCGGTAAGGAGAGCGTCTTCGTCACCCTTGATGGTAGTCTTCATGAGCTTGCCACGGAGAGCGTCGGAAGCCATCTGGAATGCCCAGTAGCTCGGGCGCGGGCAGTTCATGCATTCTTCACCAGAACGGGTCAAGTAACCGTAGTCACCACCTTCCGGAGTGATGTCGTTGTGGATATCCCAGTACTGAGCGTTGTCGACGTTTTCAGTAGCGAGCATACCGAGGTAGTCAGCGACGAACAAGCCGTTTTCGACAGAGAGAGTCTGCGGGCCCGGGTTGAAGTCAACAGAGTTCCATTCGGTGAGCCAGAGTTCAATCTTCTTGTTCTTGTTGAACTTAGCAGTCCACTTGTCAACGACCTTGTGCAAGCGTTCGTAGATTGCAGTGAGGGTCTGCGGAGCAGAGAGCATAGCGAAATCGTTTTCTTCACCGAAGTGCTGCGGGTAGTGGTGGACGATAAGACCGTCAGCGATGTCACCCGTTTCAGCAAGGACCTTGTCGTTCCAGTCGCCTTCGAGAACGCCGAGCACAGCCACCTTGATGGTCGGGTCAACTTTCTTCATGGCTTCGATGAACTTACGAGCGCGCTTACCATAGATGGTACCGCCGTCCTTACCATACTTTTCGTAATACGGATGCCAGTTACCGTAGATTTCGTTACCGATTTCCCAGTAGAGGATGCCGGCCTTCTTGTCGATGTTCGTGTGCTTGACCCAAGCAGCGGCTTCCTGTTCCGTGCCAGAACCGAAGTTCACAGTAAACATGGCGTTAGAGCCAGTCTTCTTCAACCATTCGAGGAATTCGTCGGTATCGACCATCCAGTCGTGGTTGTCGAGGATTTCCTTCCAGTGGTCGTCATCAGCACGGAGACCACCCGGATAACGGATAATGCCGTGGTTGATGCGCTTTGCAAATTCACGAGTCTGAACCTTGAAGTTCTTGTTGTCGAGCATGTCGCCGTCCCAAAGGGCTGCGTTGATACCGAAGAGGCCACCAGAGATTTCCGGGTTGAGAACTTCCTTTTCGCCCTTCACCAAGACCTTGATGACAGCCGGACGTTCCTTGGCCTTGACAGCGCGCTGGTTGGTGAGGCGGATGTTGTCCACCTTGAAGCCACCGGCAGTACCTTCACCACTCGGCTTGAAGTCGAGAGCAGTTACACCCTTGAGGTCGAAGAGACCGTTTTCAACAGCGTTAGGCGGTTGATAGTACGGGAACTTGCCGAACGTACGGAACGGAACGAGGATTGTGGTCTTGCCCTTCGGAGCACCGACGTTAGAAACGAAGATTTCGTTGCCAGCATCCTGAACCTGAACGGTGATGGACTGCCAAGCCTTGTCGGAGTACACGTCGAACATGAGGCCCCAGTGCTTGGTCCAGTCACGGTCAGCAGCCGGACGGCCATTCTTCTGCATGTCGAGCACGACGTCAACCCAGTCAGCAAGGAGGTAGTGTTCGATATTCAAGCAGTTGCTCTTGAATTCGGCGCAGTTTTCAACCTTGAACTTGAGCTGAGACTTCGGACCAGTGGACGGTTCCCACTTGTCCTTGGCAAACTTGCCTTCGAAGTCGGAGATCACGTAGTCCGGAGCGTTGGACTTGAAGGAATCCCACTTGAGATCCGGGTCCACCCAGTCGATGTTAGATGTGAAGGTGATCTGGTCCACAAAGACCGTCACAGGAGCCGGCTTGCCCGGTTCGCCTGCGTTTTCGCCCTTACCGACTGAGAAGCGGATTTCCTGAATCTTGTCCCACTTGATGTCCTTGGCAACTTCGGCCTGCTTGTTAGCGTCCCAAGCCTTGCCCTTGTCGGTGAAGCGCTTGAGAGGAATCTTGGCGAGCTGCCAATCCTTGGAGACCTTGATCCAGTCGTTGAGGCCGACCTTGGTCTGGCTCTTGATGTCGTTGCCCTGGTTGTCGAGGATACCGACGTAGAGCTTTTCGCCGCCGAGCTTACCCTTGATCCAGAAGTAGAGACCGCCCTTGTCGCGAACCTTGGAGAGGTCAATGAACTTACCTTCACCGAGAGAGTAGGTCACGCCAGACCAGTCGTTGTTATCGATGTACATGGCGAGCACGTTCTTGTTGCCCGGAGTCTTGGACTGAGCTTCACGCTGAGCAGTGAGACCACCGTAGCTGTAAGCGAAGCCCTTGACCTGGTTGTCATAGAACGTAGCGAGCGTCTTGGCCTTGCCGTCGAGCTTTTCCGGGTTCTTCGGGCCGTCGATGACGTCGTTGTTTTCATCCCAGTAGACCATCTGCTTCTTCGGGGCAGCCTTCTTGTTGCCCTTCACGATTTCGATGTTGTCGATCCAGACTTCGAATTCGCTTGCAGCGCTCTTGTCAATGGAGAAACGGATTTCAGCAATCTTGTCCCAGTCGATGCGTGCCGGGAATTCGGACTTGCGGGTGTTGTCCCAGTAGAGACCACGGTCCGGGAAGTCCACGAGAGGAATGGAAACCTTCTTCCAGTCCGTCGTCACGGCGCCGCCTTCGATGTACTTGTTCATCGGAAGCACAACCTGAGTCTTCTTGCCGTCAGAAACTTCTTCGTCAAGGAGACCGACCTTCACGGCTTCGCCACCGTTCTTGCCCTTGATCATGAATTCGACCTTGGAGTCAAGCATGTACTTGTTCAAGTCGAAGAATTCGTTGTAAAGGCAAATGGAAGCACCGGAGTATTCCTTCGGGTCCAACTTGATGTTCAAGGCAGCCTTGGACTTGTAACCACCAGACTTGGTGATGGTGACACCCTTGCTCGTGCCGCCGTAAGAGTAATCGTATCCACCCGGACGGTACTGTTCATCGAAGAACTTGTACACAGCCAGATGCGGACGTTTCGGCTGAGCCATTGCAGCTGTAACACTCAAGCCGAGGACGGCGAGCGAGGCAACTTTCAATGATTGCTTAATCATAATGTGCATCCTTTTGTTGTTTTTGATTTAAAATTATAAACCTGCGAAATAAAAAGCGCACACGTCCATCAATTTAACGTGTACGCCTGAAAACGTAATTACTTGGCTTCCTTCAACATCTTTTCGACGAGACCAGTGCTGAAGCGATCCTGACGCTTGCCGTTGATGTAGAAGTTCGGAGTACCCTGGACGCCGACCTTGACACCCAACTGGAAGTCCTTGTCGATGCGGGCGTTCATAGCGGAATCGAGAACCATGTCCTTCTTGAACTGTTCGATGTTGAGGCCAACTTCCTTAGCGACTGCAATGTAGATGGAGTCAGAGAGTTCACGGGAGTGCGGTGCGAGAGCGTAACGAAATTCCCAGAACTTGCCCTGCTTCTGGGCAGCGATAGATGCAGCGGCAGCAGCCTTGGCGTTGGAGTGGAAGCTCAGCGGGAAGTGCTTGTAGACGAACTTGATTTCGTTCGGGTACTTCTTGTTGAGTTCCTGCATATCCGGTGCGATACGAGAGCAGTACGGGCACTGGAATTCCGTGAATTCAACAATCGTGAGCTTCGGGTTCTTGGTGTTGCCAAAGACCGGGCTATCTTCATCAGGAATGTCCCAGACCTTGTTGTCGGCTTCCATTTCGGCACGGGCCTGTTCAAGAGAAATGCCTCGCTTGTCGAGAGCATACTTGATGATTTCAAATTCTTCCTTGACCTGCTTGAAATCCTTTTCAAGGGAGTCGAGGCGAGCCTGCTGGTTGAACGAACCGCCAGCGGAAGCTTGGTTGCAAGCAACGAGGCCGGAGACTACAAGAGCCATAGCAAAGAGAGAGAGACGTTTCATTTTAGTCCTTTGAGTTAAAACTTGAGGGCACAATCAGCCCACGATGTGTGAGAAATATAATAACGAAAACTTACTTTGATTTGAGAAAAACATCAAAAATGCATACACAATCGTCTCATCTGTATCCACAAAAAACAATTGTAAAATCTGATTTTTTGACAATTTTCCGCAAATCGGAATCCGTAACTACAAGCAATTCAATAAGTTACAAAAGTGAAGGTGGTGAAAAATGTGATGAAAATTGCATGAAAAGAATTTACAATGTAGTAGACGGTAGGAAGTTAGAAGTAGGAAGTACAATTTATAAGCAACAATAAACAAAAACTATAGTCGAAAACAAAAAACGAGAGAACTATCTCTTCCTACTGTCTACCGCCTACTTCCTACTAAAACTTTACTATTTTTTATGCGTATGAGTGAATATTTGCATAAATCGTTTGGTCCCGTTGTCCCAAAGGATTTTAACAAGGATTACGGTGAACAGGGCTTTTTGTTGGAAAGCGGCAAGACGCTACCCGCCCTCACCCTCCGTTACGAGACCTATGGCACACTGAACTCCGCCGGTGATAACGCCGTGTGGGTTTGTTCGCCGTTGACCGCCGACGCCCACGCTGCCGGCTGGTACACTGAAAATGACAAGAAACCCGGCTGGTGGGACGAGCTCATCGGACCGGGCAAAGCTATCGATACAGACCGATTCTTTGTGGTTTGCAGCAACATCCTCGGCGGATGCAAGGGTTCCACAGGGCCAGCAACAATAAATCCGCGCACAGGCAAGCCTTACGGCAGCACGTTCCCTACCATCACGATAGGAGATATGGTTCACGCCCAGAAGGAACTTGCCGATAGCCTCGGCATCAAGGAATTCTACAGCGTCATCGGCGGATCGATGGGCGGATTCCAGGCAATGAAATGGGCAATTTACTACCCGGAACAGGTGAAGCGCATCATCGTGATTGCAAGCTCGCCCAGATTTTCGAGCCAGGCGCTCGGCTTTGAAGTTGTTGCCCGCGACGTCATCACGCAGGACCCGAACTTCCACGGTGGTGACTATTACGAAGAAGGCAAGACAAGACCGGACATCGGCCTTGCGAATGCCCGCAAACTCGCGCACATCACGTACCTCTCCGCCGTTGGCATGGAGAAGAAGTTCAAGCGCGCCCAGGATCAGGAAAACAGAAATCACGCCGTATCGTACACGACGCCGTACGACTTGAATCTCCCGATCGAAAGCTACTTACGTTATCAGGGTACAAAGTTTGTTGACCGCTTCGACGCGAACAGTTACTTGCACATTGCCCATGCGACAGACGCATTCGACCTCGAAACGGAATACGGCAGCATCGAAAACGCCTTCAAGGATATCAAGGCCGAAGTTTTGAACGTAAACCTTTCGACCGACTGGCTTTTCCCGCCACACGAGAGCCGCCGCATCACAAGCGCGCTCCTCAACACAGGCAAGACGGTGACAAGCCTCGAACTTGACACGCAGTTTGGCCATGACGGATTCCTGATTGAAGTAGGCGAACTCGGAAAGGCCGTGGGCCGCTTCCTCGATTCAAAGATTATCCCGCAGAACGGAACGCAGGCATTGCCGGTATTCCATGACCAGAGCGACTTCCAGCGCATCAGCAAGCTCGTGAAGGAAGGCAGCCATGTGCTCGATCTCGGCTGCGGCAGTGGCGACTTGCTGGATTACCTTATCCGCAAGAAAAACGTCACGGGCTTTGGCATCGAAAAGAACATCAAGGGAATTCTCGACTGCCTCGAAAAAGACGTACAAGTTATTCAGCGCGACTTGGATGAAAGCGGCCTTACGGATATCAAGGACGGCAGTTTCGACTACGCGATTATCAACCGCACGATTCAGGAAATCCGTGACCCGGTTGCCCTCTTGAACGAACTTTTGCGCGTGGCAAAGCAAGTCATCGTGACATTCCCGAATTTCGGCCATTGGTCGGCCCGCGGAAGCCTCATGCTCCACGGCCGTATGCCGATTTCGAAGGAACTCCCCTACGAATGGTACGATACGCCAAACATCCGTGTGCTTACGCTCAAGGACTTCTATACGTTGTGCAACAAGGAAGGGTTCAAGATTGAAAATCTGCACTTCCAGAACGAACACAAGATAAGCAAGTTCCTGACCGCTATCGGGCTTCCGAACTTTGGCGCCGAACACGTAATAGCAACGATTAGTAAATTAGACGAAAGACGAGAGACGAGAGACGAAAGAGGATAAAATGTCTATTATCTCCATGACAGGATTCGGCAAAAGCGAATCCACACTGCAAGGAATCACGTGCGTTATCGAAGTGCGCAGCGTGAACAGCCGTTTCCTCGAAATTTCAAGCAAGATTCCGAAGAACTTCGCCTATCTCGAAAATGACTTCAAGGCACAAATCAAGGACAAGCTCGTCCGCGGTTCCGTGAATTTGTCGATTACGCTTGGCGCAGGCAATGCCGGGAACATTCCCGTTTGCTACAACGAAGCAGCCGTAGAAAAGTTTGTGGAAATCACGAAGGCGATGCAGAAAAAGTACGGCATTGCAGGCGACATCAAGCTCGAACACGTGCTTGCCATCCCTGAAGTTTTGCAGTTCACGGACGGCAACGGCGACAACGAAGTCTGGGAAAAGCATTTGAAGGCAGAACTTGACAAGGCTTTGGACGGCGTCATCGCCATGCGCGAAAAGGAAGGCGCAAACCTCGCCATAGACCTCACCCGCCGCGTGATCCACCTGAACGAAGTCATCGACAAGGTCGAAGTTCTCGATCCGCAGCGCATTGAAACGTGGAAATGCAAGTTCCGCGAACGCATCAACACGCTCATGAAGGATTCCGAAATCGACGAAGTCCGCCTTTTGCAAGAAGCCTGCATCATGGCCGACAAGCTCGACATCCACGAAGAGATCACGAGATTCAGGAGCCACAACAAGCTGTTCCTCGACGCGCTCGCCAAAGGCGGCGCCCAGGGCAAGAATCTCGGATTCATCTTGCAGGAAATGGGCCGAGAAGCAAATACGCTTGGCACCAAGTGCCAGAACGCCGAAATCGCAGCACTTGCCATCGAACTCAAGAACGAGATCGAGTGCATTAGAGAGCAGAGTATGAACGTAGCGTAGATCGACCCGCGCGAAAATTCTCAACACCATTTCTCAACATGGATTTTTTATCCATAAAAAGCCCTACGGAAGTAGGGCTTTTTGCTTAAAAACTATCTAACTTATAATCAGAAAGAATAAGACATCCACACTCCAACAACAAGCGTCTCGTGCAAACAGCACAAGACGCTTTTTCGTAATGCAAGACTTAACTGGCCCCTTCCGCTTCGCGTCAGGGTGACGAGTGCGACCTGCGTCTTCGTCATGTTGAGGGGCGAAGCCCCGATATACGACACTTGCTACTTTAGTAGCTTAGTGGAGTTATGCCCTTTGGGTAAACATCCAGTCATTTCTTGTATTGCGATAGCGAGATTTGACTGGACCCTTCACTTCGTTCAGGGTGACGAGAAGGCGTTGCCCGCTTACTTCGACTGCGCTCAGCACAGACTCCGGCGGGCATGACACTTCCTACGGTCTACTTCTTCTTTGAAGATTTCTTTTTCTTGTCGTTCATCTTGACGCGGCGGGAGCCGGAGCGGATGCGTTCCCACGGGGCAAAGGACATCGTCCCGAACGTAAATCCGAAAAACCAGACGATAAAAGCGACCCAGAGAATGGCGGCAATGCCGATTCTTCTCCAGTCCACGACGACGCTCATGTCGATTACAAGTGCCGAAAGAGCAAGGAGCGATGTGATCATGACCGGAGCAAGCATTTTCTTGCCCGCTTTCACGAGGGCACCAGCAGAGGGCGTTCCTTCACCAAGTTCCTTCCCTGCAAGCAACGCACAGGCAACAACGCCCGAGAACGCAATTGCACTAAGCACGGCCCACATGAGCCAAGCCTTGCCAATCATCAGCGGGAACCAGCTTACAAATCCCGTAAGCAAAAGCCATGAAAGCGCAAACGGGAACAGCGCACACGCAACGCTCCACTTGGCCAAAAGCACAAGCAAAAGTGCAACACCCGCAAACACGGCAAAGAAAATCACAAGCATATCTTCATCGCCGCCCAGCGCAAACAGCGCCCCCACAAAAGCAGCAAGCGCAAGCAGGCCGCCAAAGCCGCCACGCATACCGCCAAAGACAAAGTAGAGCACAATCATGGAAAGCCCGGCAACAAAGAAATACTGCGCAGAATTCCAAGCCGAGGCCAAATTCGTGAATTTCGCGATCCACATACCAAGCGCTTCAGAAGCTCCCAGCGGAAGGGATGCCATCTGTTGCCAGCCAGTCGCAAGGAACGCCACCGAAAAGCCAACCATCAACAGCACAAAAATCAGGCGAAAGCGGAGGGAAAGTTCCAAAAGCTTTTGCACTTTGCCCGGTTTTTCACGTAATTCCATTTATTTTACCTCGAGATCAACAGTTTTTGTTTTTTAGTCCAAGTTTTACTTTTTGTTTTAGATTCCGAAACACTGACTTTTGCCTTGCTTCGAACAACATAGTGATACAGCCCGTTGGCAAGCAAACGTCCATAATTGTCCTTGCCATTCCAATGCGTTACACCAGATTTAGCGTTATTAATAACCTTGACAAGTCTACCATGCTGGTTATAGATGAAAATCGTTACTTCCGGATCCTTGTCTATAGAAAGGTTCTTAAAGTAGAACGTCGTCCCCTTCTTGCCCATCGGATTCGGGACATTGAATACGTCAGCAAGCCCGGTCTGCAAATCTTCTATAATCTGGACATTAACAGTCTTTATAGCAATGTTTCCAAGAACATCCAAAGCTCGAACCCTGAACGTGTAATCGCCAGCCGGATAGGCTTCCGTTGTTAACGACTTGCGAGCAACAGCACGTTTCGAGGACTGTTCCAGGAAGGGGGCCGGATGATAGGGGTTTTCAAGCCCGACCATTTCAAAAGAAATACCTTCATCGGCCTGTTCACGGTAATCCAAAGCAGTTTCATCTTCAACAACGACCTGCAAACAGGCCGGGGTTCTCAATTTTACATGCTGGTTATCGGCAAACGAAGTCAATTCTCCGGCATTGCATGACTGGATTTTAATCGTCGGCGGAATATTGTCATTCAAGGAATCTGCATAGTTGGAAATACCTGTGATCTTAATATTCTTTTCAAGATAGCGCCCAACAGCTGGATCTTTCGACGAGAAAGCCCACGCACGGAATTCCGCAAGCGAATCGCCGATATTCAACTTCTTCGGAGTCACGAATTCCGTTTCAAAACGTCCATCGGCAACTGGAACGACTTCTGAATAGATCAGCGCACCATCATAATTCACATCAATAACTTTTTCTATAGAAATCAAGTCAAGAGCCTTCGTATAACGGCCTTCCCTAAGCGTCAAGGCGATATTTCCCGAAGTCATTCCGGACACTTTTCCAGAAAGTTTCATTTTATCAAGAGCCTTGATAGACTTCACCGGCGAATCAAGAGTAATCTTCATACTCGCCAAAGGCAACTGAATCACAGGTTCGCCCATAAACACATAATGTTCCGTATTATGCACATTATCATGCGAATCCGATTCTTGACGATTATGAACAACATTATCCTTAGCCAGCATATAGGCGACACCAAGGTAATTTCCATCTTTGGACAAAGCGTTATTTATCAAGTTCTTCGAAAATTGATTATTGTAAGATTCATACGTTTCACGAGCCGCACCAATTCCAGCAATAGCGCCTGCGCTTTTCTGAAGGACCATAGCTTCAGTCATTGACCTAGAATCCCCTTCATCAAAGCGTCCCACGGTACATGCAAACGAACTTATTATCGTGTATTTTTTTTCATTAGAAAGCTTTGCAATGTCCGATGTTCTGAACAAGCCTTCCGAAGCCAATGTGGACTTGGATCCATGACCGTAATATATGGTCATCAAGGCACCCTGATTCATAATATTCAGGAAATCGTTATTTGCTTCCTGTTTCTGTCCAGCGGCATCATACTCGTAATTCAGGAGATAAACCTTTTTCATGTTCATACGATAATTAAGTTTATCTGAAATCGCATCAATCGTCCTGGCCAACATTTCCTGGTCTTCGGTATGTGCAATCCGATCCACCGCACCGCTATTGCGGGCATCATCAGCCCCAAGCAGCATCGTGGACCTCCATTCCCCGTGATCAAAACGACCCACTTTCTCGTAATCACGAGTTTTTTCGTTGTACGTATAAAATTCATCGACAGACGATACAGGAATACGGCCAACAGCAAGGTCTACATCATATATGCGGGAACTTCTAACCATTTCTCCAGAATCCAGGACCGCAAAGAAGTCTTCGGTCACCGCCGACTCCTTTTCAAACGGAGGCATATAATTTTTTCCGAGTCTAGGATTAACGCCTCGATAGTCATAATGGCCAGAACCAGCAAGCAGCACAAACCGCAAATCCGGGCAGACACTTCGTGCGTAGGCGATGTAGTTTCGAATCGCAATCGGAGAAGGAGATCCACCGGTGTAATGCCTGTAAATGTTTTCTACAGCAACAACAGCAGTGACAAGCGGGCTTATCGCAGAATCGCTGGAACGGAACGAAGCAAGATCTTCCGCCGGTTCAAGGAATTCTTCCGGCGTAATAATCAGGTATTCCGTCTTGGAAGAAATCTGCGCAAGCTTCTGGACGGCATTTGGGGATGGCGCAGGTATGGCCTCAATACTCAATGTGGAATTACGGCGGTCCTTTTCGTTATAAAGCAAGTATCGAACATCTTCATTAAAGCCAATACTATCGATCGCGGTTCCATTCGAAATTTTCAGAAGTCCAACCGGCTTAAAGTTCACAAACTTCATCAGGCGCAGATCGGAATCTTTACCGACAGGGATCCGAACAATTCCTGTAGCAAACCCAGGCAATAGCCATTCCGCAGAATCGATAGACACAGAAGCCGGATCCCACTGGTAAGCTACGGAAACGCCATCGAAGCGGTTGTATTGGTTTTCGTTCGGAAGCATGGTCAATTCATACTCGTTCCCGGAAGCCTTGAGGGATTTGAACTCCATAGCGAAGTTCCCTCCCGGCAACAAGACGCCATCGGACCAGTAAAAGGTGTCTGCACGATCCTTTGAATGTTGTTCGCCATTGACATTCAGCTTAAAATGAATCGACTTCATCCGCAATGAGTAAGCGCTATCAGACATATAGCCAATCGACTGATCCACGCCACTGCTTGAATTTATGGAGCGAAGCGGGAAATAAGTAACAGACGCAAAACCCTTGCCATCCTTGACAAGCCCTGGCAAGTCTACAATCTGCGATTCCGCGTTTAAGTCCGTAACGACCGTAGTTTCATTTTTATCATGCCATTTCCAGAACCACTCTTTTCCAGTTGTTTTTTCCCAATCGAGCGATTTGCCGTAATAGGTATCGATCAAGAGTTCATCTTTCTCGGCTCGTACATACCTGATCCACTCAATGCTTTTCGGCGTCGATTTCGGCTGAGCAAGGGTTTCAAGGCGTTCGCCCTTCCCCACTTCTTTATACCCGAGAATAAAATGCTGGTAAAAAGAATACGGAGAATATGAATGGAAATAGTTCATATTCGTTTTGGGATAATTTTCTTCTTCCGAATCGATCCTTTTCCAAAACGCATTACCATATCCCACGAAATAAAGGGAATCGCCTTCATCAAAGATGCCGTTAGAATTGCGGTCATCAACTGTTATGGGCAGTTCGAAGAGCTGGTTCGGGCTACGGAGCTTGGCTCCTGGCCCCATGTCGGGAAGCGTATCCGGCGAGGCTCCGTAAACGCAAATTTTTTCTACGGGAATTCCGCTCAAGTCATCACGGCTTGTGAATTTCAGAAGGGAATTGAAACCAACAGCATACAAGCCATCTTCGCGGAATGTCGCCATATCCTTGTCGCCCACAACCAGTTTGGCAAGCTTGACAACGCCATCGATTTCAGAAGCCGCTTCACGGCGCAGGACCGTACGGGACGCGGTCGTTCCAAACTGCGCGGCGGACTTCGAGTTCACCACCTGCATAAGTGCACGAGCGCCCGGATTGCGGCCGCTTGCCGAAGCACTTGCAAAATCGACATTCAAGCGGAAATCCTTGCGAAGGGCTATGGAGCCGGCCTGCTTTACATATAGCGGAACCAGCACATCGGCCATCCACAGATTATCCTTAAGGTACGGTTTTGAAACCGAGACGGTCTGGGACTTTACGGGAGTAGACTTGCAGTACGAAGTTCCAAGCGCAACAAGCTTATTGTTGGTTACCGAGACCGAAGGCATATCGCCTGACGGAAGTGCCACTCGGTAATAGCGGTACGGCACCCTGCTAGAATCCATGTAAAAAGCATTTTCGGGAGCAAAGCGCATTCCCGAACCGTCTTCACAAGATTCTTTAGACGTATCAAGGACCTCGTCGTCTAAGATAAAATGTTTCTTGGAATCTTCTATGACAGAAGAAGCCATGCTGGAGACCGTTGCACAGGCAACCAGTAGAATCTGAAATTTTTTAATGATAGATTTCACAAATTCTAAAATAGTAAAAAAAGAAAATAGAATTTCCCGCCGGTGGCGAGAACGGCAAAGGGTAAGAACTGTTAAAAGCTAAAATTATGGCCTTGTAATGACCATTTCGAGAAATCCGTTGCCCGTCGTGCGCATTTCGACCATCTCTCCCCCCGACGCCTTAGCCTTAAAGACGGTTATATATTCAGGAGGAACGCCTTTGGAAAGGATCATCTCGATTTCCTTCGCCGTAATCATGAATTTCGAGTTCCACTTGTCCATATACCAATGCCACGGTTGCCAGTTAAAAATACCGCGGGTGGACTGAACAAAAGCACGGAGCATCATCGAATATTCATACTTTAAAAAGCCCAGATAATCGTTCACTTCGGCATGCTTGTCAACAAGCGTTTTCGTAGCAAAATCGGGATCGTAACGAAGTGGAGTCTTGTCCGGATTGTCGTAGGTGAAGCGAATTAACTTGTCTGTCACCAGAATTTTCAAATTCGAACGATCCAAGTGCACAAATTCTTTTTCAGAAATTTGTCTGTAATCCCTGAACACGACATCAGGCGTAAGGACCTTGTTGAGTTTCAGCGGAACCGGTTTCGCATCAAAGGCGCCAAGCTCGTAAAACACGATAACCTCGCCTGCGCCCTTCGGCAAAAGCACAGCAAGCAAAGGCTTTTCGCGTTCTGTAATGGCCCAGATCATCTTCGGCTTGTTCGAAGAGTTCAAAAGAGGGTCTATAGCCTTCATCACCGAAGGGTCTCGGACGCCGTTCACGTCCCATTCCATCCACGTTCCAGAGCCGCCAACAGAATCAAGGACATCAAAAAGGCGCCCTCCAGCAAAGCCCGCCTTAGCTTCTACAGCACCGTAGATTTTTGTCGATGAGTTCACGTTCGCTTTCGCGGAAGCCACCGGGGCCGCAAAGGAGAATGTTGCACATACCGTGAAAAAGACAAGGACAGCAAGCAACTTACGCATAGCAGTCTCCACTAGAACCCAATCGGCTCAAACAACGATTCATCCAGGCGTGAATACAGCAAGTGGTATTTCTTGTCGAGCCAATAAAGAGCAAGCTTTGCGCCTGTCCAGTTTTTCTTTGCAGCAGTCGCTTCAATACCCTTAGTGATCAACGGAAGCGTTTCAATAAGATCCAGCTTCCACTTGGTGTCGTCCCAGTTAAAAAGCATTATCGGGACCTTCGGACTCGATGCAAGCCCGACGCTTCCTCGATCATTCTTGATTTCAAACGGTCCCATGTTTACACGGTCCACAAGATCCAGGAATTCGCTTTCGTAAAGGAGCAAATAGAGCATACGGTAATCTGGTACCGTCCAGAGGTGTTCGCGTTCGAACAGCCTATAGAGCACGATGGCATAAGCTTCATAGAACTGGCAAGTGTCTATCGAAGCGGCATCGTAAGATCTGGCATGGCTTTCAAGTTCGTCGAGCCAGGATTCCGAAGGATCCGTCAAAAAATCAAGCAAGACATCGGACGGAGCATGGTTTTTGACCGACTCCTTGAAAAGCGTGAACGTGTTTTCAAGCATGGTAAGCTTATCGGACTCTTGCGCCTTCACCTTGGCATCACGGACTGCCGCCGTTTCAGTCAGTTCATTTGAAGTGTTGCTGGAAGAACCCGCACAACCTGCCATTAACGCAAAAGCGCCCACCAAAAGCGCAAGAACAATTTTATTTTTCAGTACATGCATCGCGATACCTACCTCAAAATGAATCTGGATGAACTTTTACGCGCCTGTTCCCTGAAAGGCTATCAAGGCAGCGGCCCCGGCGGTCAGCACAGGAACAAGACCAATACTGGCGTTCATCTTTCGTTACAACAATATAATTTAGAAATTAAGTCTTCCGAAAGCAGGAGCGCAAAAGAGAACAAGATTCACGCGCTGCACCGCATGCAAATGGCGCTTGCGCTAAACGTACGCGAAGATCCTCCCGAGGTCGAGATGAAATTCCCGGGAAGCAACGGGCACATTCAGCCGAGCAATCCGCTGTTTCCGCTGTTTGTGGCCCATGTTTTTGATATCATGGCTACAAAGAACGGCGATACGAAAGCTGCAGCGGCGGCGTTCGGGCTTAGCCCAAGTGCGCTCGTGAAAATACTGCGCCAAGACAAGGCGTGCGCCGCGAAATTACAGGGCAACCGCGTGGAAAACGGGAAAAGCAAGTTGCATTTGTAATAGCGTTCCCACAAGTTTTTGTCAAATTAATTTTACATAAAAGTAGGGGGAATAAAACGCCCGCTCGTGCGTGTTAAGTAAGTAGGACCACCCAAACAATCAGGAGGTTATATGAGTCCTATAATCAGAAAACACGCCTGCCGCTGCGCGGCTACAGCATTAACAGCCCTTGCCTTGTGGAATTGCTCCGGCGATTCCCGTGCAGAATCGCCCCTCGATACGATCCAGATTGGCGAAACAGCAAAAGTCGCACTCAACCTGGATTACTCCGAAACACCACTGCTCGACAGTCTCGTGCTGGACTGCTTTGGCCCAGACACACTCCATTTCGTAAATTCCACCGAAAACAATTCGTTCAATCTCGATGTTTTCCCAAGCGAGAACTGGACTTTTAAGGCAAAGCTTTACGCAAACGGGGCCTTGATGCAGGAAGGCGATATCACAACCGCTATTGATGCCGGCGCAACCGTGAATTTAAAGATTCCGATGCATGCGCTCGTCGGGTTTGTCTATGTAAAAATCCCAATCGGCTTTGGAAACCCGGCAGGAATCAAGAAAGGAGAAATGATTCTCACAAGCAAAGACGAGACCTTCACCTACCCCATGATATTTGATTCGGATAGCGTCTCGTTCACAAGCGACGAACTCAAGCTTAACCGCGAATATCATATTACAATAGCGATGCAAGACGAAAGCGGGAAACCGATCTTCAGCCTGAACGACAAGTTCACGCTCGATGAAAATTCGCCTATTCCAAGTTTCCAGATAGAATCGCTGCGTAGCAAAATCGCGCTAGCCATCGAACTTGCAAAAGAAGTAAACTTGCATGTATCGCTCAGGCTCCCTGCAACGAAACGCGTTCCGGCCAAGAACGACATCGTGGTCAGCGAATTCTTTGTATGGACAAACGCAAAGGATTCCTCGCAATACAATTTTGTAGAACTCTACAATGGTAGCACAGACACGCTTGTTCTGGACAAATGCTCATTAGGGAAAACATCAAACGCAAGCGGCGCCGCAGAAATAGCAACTCTAGAGCTTCCACCCAACGAAGTCCTTGTCGTGGGGGATCATGAATCAGCCAACATCGCTGGATTCTACATGCATACCGAAAAAATGCCGGCATTTGGCAAATCCTCGGGATCACTTGTGTTGCAATGCAACGGGAATATTCTCGACTCGCTGTACTACGGCAAGGCCGATACGCTCCACAGCGCCCCCTTGCCCGTTGGAAGCTCCTCGGCAACAGCACCAAAGAGTTTGCAGTTAAACATCGGGCTCTGGAACAAGCGCGATGAGCCGGATTCCTGGTGCACGGACGCACCTACGCCGGGCGTGATTTCTGCCTGCGGGAATTAACGATTAAAACGGATCGTCACTGGATGGGGCAAAGCCCCAACTCTTTGGCTCGGTTATGACCATGCAAGCATGGTCGCGACATTGACGCTTCGCGTCTTGCTAAACGGCTCAGCCATATTTGTGCAAGCACAACTGCGGCATAGATGCTTCGCATCATGCTATCGGCTCGGATATAAGATAGCAAGCTATCTTGCATCTCTCGCCTTAAGGCATTTTCGCCTTGGGGCATACTCGCCTTCTGAGTTGTCTTCGCAACGCTCAGAATGACGAGAGAGAGTCCGGCATGACAAATAACAAGGTCGTCCCGTTTTGGGGCGACCTTTTGCAAGATGACGATGCCGCAACAAGTGCGGCATGACAGCATAAACAAGATTTTACTGGATCCTTCCGCCTTTGGCGTCAGGATGACGAGAGTGCAAATTAAGCGTGGATCTGGGAGCTGGCGCGTTCGATGTCGAACAGGCGGCGCAAGTTTTCGGCCTTGGCCGGTTCACGTTCTTCCGGGAGCGTGAGCGGACCCATGTTGATGGCGACCAAGATTGAACCCGGATAGTTGTTCACGCGCTTGATGAAATCGCTGACGGAAACACCTTCGGTGTAGAAGTCCACGACGAACGTATCCCAGTCAT
>Ga0256407_10001469_pt1 | contig 49522 bp, 29 predicted proteins | sample RumenRJG_04DNA_FD_193489 | JGI IMG/M metagenome (GOLD analysis project Ga0256407, IMG submission 193489) | Bovine rumen microbial communities from Lethbridge, Alberta, Canada - RJG_04 | ecosystem: Host-associated > Mammals > Digestive system > Stomach > Rumen | place: Canada: Alberta...
TGGCAAGTTTCCAGTTGCCGTCCAGGTCAGTAGTAGTGCCGGTAGTGGTACCTTTGATAAGGACACCAGCTCCGACTACGGGCTCGCCAGATTTGTCCGTTACCCTACCGGATACCGGATTCTGGGCGAATGCTTGAATGCCGATTGTCAGCATTGCAAGCATTACCATAATGAAACGTTTTACCATAAATAGTTAAACAAAAATAATAAGGTATAGTAGTAGCGTATCTTCAATGTAGCAGTTTAATAATTATCACCAAATATCCACATTTTTTTTCTAAACCCAAAGGATTTTATAAAAAACTTGAGCAAAAAAACACATTGGGAAGATGTCGGACAGGGTTTCTTGGTTGCATGGGGATGTCCGGAAACTGATGAATCCCCAACAAAGCGAAAGGGGCCTTTCTTGTCGTCCGGCAAGAATCCTGCATTTTGTCGTGTTTTGTAAGCGTCTGCATATAAATACGTTAGCCGACTATGAATTATAGTTTCGTATCCTTAAACTGCTACTTTAAGGAAAACACTAACTATACCTTATTATTAACTACTGTTTATGGTAAAACGTTTCATTATGGTTGCGCTTGCGCTTCTTACAATAGGAGTGCAGGCATTCGCCCAGAATGTCGTCACCGGCAAGGTCGTCGACAGTAACGGCGAACCCGTAGTCGGTGCAGGTGTCCAGATTAAGGGCACCACTACCGGCGTTGTTACAGACCTGGATGGTAACTTCAGTGTTAAAACTGGAGCAAATGCTACCCTGGTCATTTCATCTATCGGTTATAAAACCGCCAATGTGGCAGTTGGTAGCCGAAACAATCTTAGTGTTGTTCTGGAAGATGATTCCCTTTTCCTTGACGATGTGGTTGTAACAGGTTACAACACCCAGACTCGCAAGAAGGATCTCACCGGATCAATCACACAGATCAGCAACAAGATCATCGAGAATCAAAACAGCTCTTCTGTATCCCGTTTACTTGAAGGAGCCGTTGCAGGTTTGAACATCGCCTCCATTGATGGTCAGCCCGGCGTCGATGCCGGTATCCGTATTCGCGGTGTCGGTTCAACTCAGGTCAACTCCTCCGGCGCATTGCTTGTCATTGACGGTGTAGCTGTCGACCAGGCCCTTACTAACACGCTTTCTCAGTTGAATACTCAGGACATCCAGAGTGTTACTGTCCTAAAAGATGCTGCTTCTACTGCCATCTATGGGTCGAAGGGAGCAAACGGCGTTGTGCTTATTACAACCAAGAGCGGCCACAGCGGTAAGACCAAGATTAGTTTCGGGACCCGTTTGGGAATTGTTACGACTGCAGGCTTTGATGTGGGCGCAATCGATACTGCTGCCGGACATTATGAATATGTCTGGAAGAGTATCTATAACTCCTACAGGTATGGCGCAATCGATCCGAAAACCGGATACAATCAGGGTAAGCCTTTGAAGGGCGCAAACGGCTATTATACAAATGCCCTCAATCCTAATCACACCCACGAGGAGGCTGCTCTTTTTGCTAGTAAGCACCTGTTCAACTACATCGGTACTGATGAATCCTGGAAGTGGGACGAATCTTATGCACAGAACACTCTCGGAAACAATATGGCTTATTATGTTCCCGGGGCCCGTTATGTAAAAACCGGAACTTCTTCCACCATGGAGGACGCTTATCTTATCGATCCTGCAACCGGCAAGATCAATAAGAACGCGGTGCTTCTGTATGATGAAACCTATTCCGATTATCTGCTCTCTCCGAAACTCCGCCAGGAATACAGCGTGTCTGCTAACGGAGGTAACGAGAAGACTACTTATTATATGTCTTTGAACTACTTCAAGGATAAAGCCCCTATCCCTTCTTCTGCGTTTGAACGTATTACCGGGCGCGTTAAACTCGATACCTGGATTACAGATTGGATGAAGGTCGGTGCTAATATCAGTTATTCCAAGACAAAGACCAACTTCCAGCCTTCCAACACCTGGCAGGCCCGTAACGCAGGTTCATCCCAGGCAAACTACCTCCGTTATATGGCAGTTTCTCCCATCGTAGGCGTTTATGCCCGTGACGCACAGGGTAACCTCAAGTATTATAACGGAGAATATCAGGTCAACAGGAATGCAACATACAATACATATTCTCCTCTCGGTCCTGTTGCCGGTGGTGGCGGTGCTGCTTCTCCCGGATATGGTTCATTTGATGTGTTCTATATGAGGGATGTCGATGTCCGTCAGCACGAGACCAATACGATGAACAGCCGTCTGTATGCCGAAATTCCTTTCCTGCAGCACTTCAAGTTCCGTACGGATCTTTCTTACGATACTGTCAACAATCTTGAAACACGCTATCTGAATGGTACATCCAGCAGCCGTGTAAGTGGCAGCAAAGGTGGTTTCATGAAAGCCAATACTACTTACAATATCTTGAACCTGCAGAGCCAGATTCAGTACAATCAGGATTTCGACAAGCACCATGTGGATGCTCTCGCGCTTATGGAGTCGAACGATTATGAAATGCAGATGGTCCGTTATGCTTCAACTTACGAACTGATTCCGGGATTCATCAGCTCTGCGAATTTCGTAGGTAAGAGCATTGCTGTCTCCGGAATGTCCGGAAACGGATATGGACACGACATAGTCAGAGCCCGCTCATATCTTGCAAAGGCGAATTACATCTATGATGACCGTTATTTTGCAAGTGCTTCCATCCGTCGTGACGGAACTTCCAAGATTCGCTACGAGGACAACCGCTGGGGAACCTTCTGGAGCCTTGGTGCCGGTTGGCGATTCTCGAACGAAGAATTTATGGAAGGGATTCGCGATGTCGTTACTAACGGAAAGCTCCGTGCCAGTTATGGCGTAATCGGTAATGTGAACTATCTTGGCAACTATTCCGGTTATACTACATGGTCTTATGGTGGAGTTTACAGTGAGGCGACGAATGGTAATGGTACGCCTGTCGGTTATACTCTTTCGCTTGGTAATCTTGTCAATGATCAATTAACCTGGGAAAATACCAATACTTTTGATGCTGGTATCGACCTTACTTTCTTCGACCGGATCGATTTTACATTCGACTTCTATAACCGTCTGACCAAGAACTCGTTCTATAATCAGCCTGTTTCCCGTGCTGCCACTGGGCAGACAACCCTTATGATGAACTGCGCGCAGATCCAGAACAGGGGTATCGAAGTTGAACTCAGTGCCGATATTATCCGCAATAAAGATTGGAGGTGGAATGTGGGCATCAATGCAACTCACTATACTACAATCCTCAAGGCTCTCCCTGACAACGTCGTTGAAGCAATAGGATCTTACAACAAGGAGTTCTACCCCAACGGGACTTGGGTTGCAAATGGTGATGTATGGAATGGCTCTGTCGGAACATACGGAGCAGGTTCTTCATCGGATTACTTCTATCTCCGTGGTGTAGGCAAAGACTGGTATAACATTTACATGCACCGCTATATGGGCCCGGACGAGTATGGCCTTCCTACCTATCTCCACAGGGTTACCGAGGCCGATGTCGAAAAAGGTACATATCCTGGCAAGAATAAGGGCGACGGTGTTATCGTAAACGATTATGCCCTTTCTGATTTCTGGGAGGTTGGCAGCGCTATTCCTGATGTGATCGGCGGTTTCAATACTTCCCTTACCTGGAAGAACTGGACCGTAAGTGCGAACTTCGCCTTCCAACTTGGCGGAAAGTTCTATTCGCACGAATATGTCCAGAACCTTTATAATCCTATGAACCAGGGTAAAAGCGGGCGTCTTGTGTCCAAGGAAGTCGTAGGCAATACCTGGACGCCTGAGAACAAGAATGCCAAATTCCCTATGCAGTGGTACAGTGTGTCCGGAACTGAATTCTTTACAGGTACTTCTGCAAACGGAACGAACTGGAAGTTTACCGATGTCGCTCTGTTTACAGCATCTTATCTGAGGCTTAAGAATGTGACTGTCGGCTACAATGTTCCTGCAAAGGCTCTCCAGAAGGCAGGTCTCGGCATCATTTCCGGACTCCGTCTGTTCGCTTCCGGAGACAATGTGTTCCTGCTTGCTGCACATAAGGGTATCGACCCGGCTCTCTCCGCTACCGGCGGTCATGAAATCGGCCCTTACGTATATCCTAATATTCAGTCCTTCACCTTTGGCGTAAATGTTGACTTCTAATAAGGATATGATTATGAAAAAAATAATATTGACTATTCTCTCCGTTGGCGTTCTTGCTTTCAATTCTTGTGGTTCGCTCGACGTGACCCCTCCTAATGCTATTTCTGATCCTCAGATCACGGCTATCCTGGAGGGAGATGATGAAGCCAAGATTACCGATGTCCTTAACGCAATCGGTGGTGGCTTGGCCAAATATTTCAACTGGTACAGTTCTTCTTATACAGGATATTCTGCCCTTGCATTGAATACCCAGGTTGATCAGGAGTTTATCCGTTCAATGCTTGGCAACGATGTCATCCTAGGCCAGAAGTCCGATGCTCTCAAGGGAGGCCATTTCGTATATTACGATCTGGAATCAAAGAACTGGCAGGATATTACCAATAATCAACTTTCCGCTTATTGGAATATGCCTGTAGACTTTTATTCTGCAGCAAACAAGGTGTTGAAATTCATAACTGCGGATATTGTTGCAAAGAAACCTTCCCTAAAAAGGAACCGTGCAGACGCTCTGGTTACCCGTGCCTGGGGATATCTTCTTCTCGTTGAAAGGTTCGCACCCGCTTATGCGCAGGTTGGTGATGCACCCGCTTTGCCTATCTATACAGAGTACAAAGTCAATGCTGCTGCTGAGATCTCCGGATCCAAAGTGGTTTATGAGAATATCATCAGTTGGCTCAAAGAGGCTATCGACCTTTATGAATCATCCGGTGTCAAGTATACCACTGATGTATATAATGACATTGATGAAGGTGTTGCGAGATATCTCCTTATGAGGGCAGCTCTCGAGTTCACCGATTGGGATACTGTCATAGAGAATGGTGAAAAGCTTATTGAAAAATACAATAAGTTCATCCCTGTTGCCAATTATGGTGCAAGCTCTGATGATTTGGATGCATACGCTGCAGGCACAAAGGAAATCAATGCCAAGAATAATGCCTTCGTTTGCGCAGCAGCCAACCCTGAGGCAATTCTTGCGTTCCCTTACGGCGGGCTTTACAACAGGCAGGATATGTATGTTTACGGAAATGCATTTACTGCATCCATAGGAAAGGAATTCCCTCGCATCGATGACAGACTCTACAATCAGATTCTCTCAAATGATGTCCGCAAAAAAGTCTTCACCGACCATGCTGTAAACTACACGTTTGTCTCCAATGCCGACGAGAATATAACCAATACCATTGAGATCCCTCAGTATACGACTTTGAAGTGGGCGGCAACTCAGGCTCTTACTGAAACTAAGAGGACAGAGAAAACATATAGTGATGATATAGTCATCCGCTCCTCCGAGGTTTATCTGATGCTTGCCGAAGCATATGCCCAGAAGAATGACTCCAAGGCTGCTTCTACCCTCAAGAAGTTGACTGACGCACGTGCCGTCAGCGGAACTCTCAATTATCCTACTACCGATATCCTTCAGGCTATTAAACTCCAGTGGAGGATTGAAATGTGGCTTGAGAAGGGGATCGAATTCAACAACAACAAGCGTTGGGGGGTCGCCGTAGATCGTAGTGGATCATCCATTCACTATTCTACAGGCAAGGCTCTTAGTGTTGACGATATGACTATCCATGCACCGGCTGATGAGCAGCGTGGCAACCCTAATTGGGCGAAAGTTTATTAAATCGATTCATGCATATGAAGAAAATTTTATTCATAATTCCCGTATTGTTTGCAGTAGCTATTTCCCTTTGCTCATGCGAGGAGAATCCTCTGCCTTCGGAGAATAAGACCGAAGTGAAGGGCATTTCGGTACAAACGACAAGTATCCCCAGCCTTTTTGTTGGAGATACACAGGAAATAAAATATACTCTCAACCCGTCGAATGCGAACACTGCTTATCTCAACTGGGTTTCAACCGACGTGAATAAGGCTACTGTCAGCAGTGGTTTTGTTACAGGCGTTGCTGAAGGCGATGCTGAAATCCGTATCTATTTGATGGATTCTGTTGATGATCGTGTTGCCAAGATCGTGGATACGCTTGCTAAGATTCCGGTTCATGTAGACAATGTACTTGCGGAGATGGCAGCAATCTATAATAACAAAGTGAGCGATCTCACGGCTTTGTCTGTTTTCAAGAATAAAACAACAGAAGCAATTTATTTTGGCGTGCGACCTTTGAATACTACAATCAAAACTGCTAAATGGACGACCTCAGATAAGACAAAGGCTCTTTTCCAGGTGACCGTAAAAGACAAAGATGGAAAACCCGTCCAGACGAAGGATAAGAAAGACAGTATTATCTTTGTTGAGACTACTAAGGCGACTGATGTGATTATCAAAGCTTTGGCCCCCGGAACTGTAATTATTAAAGCTGAGACAGAAGATGGAAGCGGGAAGTCTGCATCGTTCACATTGACTATTGAGAATGTTGATGATCTTTCTGTATTGACTCCGGATGCTGCGGGTTCTCGTTCCATCATCGGTGGCGACAACCCCGATATCAAGGCTGAAGGAACGCACTTCCTCAGTTATAGCAAGGGTATGGTTTCCTGGACCGAAAATACTACCGGGTCAGCGCGCACCGACACTCTGGAAATACCGGCAACAAGCTCAAGGATTATTGTTACTCAGGCTGAGCCCAAGGATTTCAAGGGTACATGGGATTTCCGCACTCAGAGATTTTCCAATAACACAAATGTCACGACGGCAGCGGCAGACATTACCATTCCCATCACTATTGGAGACCCTCTGGTAGGCGAGACTCTGACTGATTTTGATGGAACTTCTTATACCAATAATCTCGGTGTAAAGGGTTTGTATTTAGATGCTGTCGCCGATGCTGTCGCTGTTTTCGATTATGAGAGCGGTAAGGTTAAGTTTGGCATTTTCCTTGATGAACGTAAGGCTCAGGCTGTCGTAAATGGGAATACCACTTATCCTTATGTCTGCTTCATTCCTGAATGCGGCACGACTTGGAATGCCGGCGCAATGTCTTCTCCTTGGAACTTTGTTCCCAAGCCCATCAGTGCCACGCAGAATTACCAGTGGCTATGGTTTGATGTCAAGGAAGATCTAAAGACTCTGCAGTACGATCATCCTTACAAGCAGAACCTGATAGGCAAGGATGGCTCCAACGGCACTACCATCATAGGTATAACCTGCGCAGTTGCAAAGAATGCAACTCCTACCGCAGATGATATCTATGGCACCTATAATGTTATCTACCAAGCCAACCCTGGCAAGAAGAATGATGTAGGAGGCTTTATGCTGACAAAGAAGTAGGCTTTACTTCATCACAAACAACAGATCTGCACCACCCTTGATGTCATCGTACTTGAGGGTGGTGCTTTTCAGTTTCACTCCGTTGAGGTAAACGGCCTTCACATACACATTGGAAGGACTCCAGTTCTTTGTGCGTACGTTTAGGATGCCGCCGTCGGAAAGATGGACTTTCACTCCGCTCACGCAGGGGGATCCGAGTTCGTATTCGTCGCTTCCCGGGCAGACCGGATAGAAACCCATGCAGTTGAAGAGGTACCAGGCGCTCATCTGTCCGCAGTCGTCGTTACCGCTGAGGGCATCGGGAGTGTTTCCGTAGAAATGGTCGGCGACGTAGCGTACCCATTTCTGGCACTCGCGCGGTTTGCCGAGTTTATTGTAGAGATAAAGCACGTGGTGGCAGGGCTCGTTTCCGTGCCAGTATCCGCCTATGCGCCCCCAGATGTCGTGGGCGCCGGGGATGTCGTCGTCCATTTCAAGTTTGAAAATGCTGTCCAGGCGGTCGCAGAGGAACTTCTTCCCGGCGATTGCCATATAGTCTTCGAAAGCATGCGGCACAGTCCATGTGTACTGCATGGTGAAGCCTTCGGTTATGTCGCCCCAGCCATGGACGCTGTTCGGCCCCTGATATGCGATAGGGGCGAAGGGAGTACGCCAGTTGCCTTTGGAGTCACGCCCGCGCATGTACTTCGTCTCCGGATCTATCAGATTCCGGTAGTTCTTGCTGCGCTCGATGAAGAACTGGTAATCGGCTTCGTGCCCGAGTTTTTTCGCTACCTGGGCGATGCACCAGTCGTCGTAGGCATATTCCAGAGTCTTTGATACCGACTCTTTCTCCAGATCGAAGGGAACATATCCCAGTTCCGTATATTCCGGGATGCAGTCGTAATGGGGATTGGTGGCAGTTGTTTTCATCGCCTGGAATGCGCGTTCGTAATCGAATCCCGGCACGTCTTTCATGATCATGTCCGCAAGGACGGAGCAGGCGTGGTATCCGATCATGCACCAGGTTTCTCCGCCGTAGAACGACCAGATGGGCAGCATGTGCTCGGTGCTCTTGTCGAAGTGTTCGAGCATAGAGTTTGCGATGTCGGCCTGCAGCGGCTTGTTGACCAGGTTCAGCAGGGGATGGAACGCCCGGTAGGTGTCCCAGAGCGAGAAGGTCGTATAATTCGTGAAGCCTTCCGCCTTGCCGATGGTCTTGTCGTGGGCGCGGAATCGGCCGTCAACATCCTGGAAAAGGAAGGGGTGCTGCGCCGTCCTGTAAACACTTGTATAGAAGGTCTCTTTCGTGCGGATATCGGCGGACGGATCCAGCTCGTATTTCCCGAGTTCTTTTTCCCACAGACCTTCCGCACGGCTGCGGCACTGCTCGAAATCGAGATTCGCGACTTCGGTCAAATTTTTGAGTGCGCCGTCGGTTCCTACTGCCGAGACGGCCACTTTTACACATACTTGTTCTCCCGCCGAAGTGGGGAATTTGACATAGGCCTGCAGGCCTCTTCCCCAGGCTTCGAGGGAACTGCGGAAGCGTTTGGTATTGTATATGACCGGCTTGCCTTCCTGAAGGATGGTAAAGTCTTTTATCGGCTGCGAAAAACGGGCTGCAAAGTATACGTAACGGTCCGGATTCCATCCTGCCACAATCTTGCTTCCGATGATGGTGTACTCGTCCAGAAGGCGCACGGATGCCCATTCGCATTTCCAGCGGAGAGTGTGGTCGAGGTCGATCATCACGAAGGAAGAATCGCTGGCCGGATAAGTGAACCGGAGTATGCCGCTCCGCTCGGCCGCAGTCATCTCAGCCTTCACTCCATAGTCGAGCAGGTCTACGGTGTAATACCCTGGCGACGCCGCTTCGCGTCCGTGGCTGAAACGGGATCTGTAACCGGAGTCTGGATCAGTGTCCGTTCCTGTGGCAGATTTCAAAGTTCCGGTACCCGGAACAAAGAGGAAGTCACCCAGGTCCGGGATGCCCGTACCGCTGAGATGGGTAAGGCTGAAGCCCATGATGGTCGGCTTGTTGTATTTGTATCCTGCCGCCACATCATAGTCGTAATCGTCGGTATCGGGGCTGATCTGTATGCCTCCGAACGGCACCTGTGCCCCTGGATACACGTTGCCGAAACCGTCTGTGCCGATGAAAGGATTGACGTAATCAACCAGACGCTCCTGTGCCGCAGCGTTCATGGCCAGGCACAGAAGCAGGATCGAAAATGCATTTCTCATAGCGAGTAAGGTTTTGTGTCGGCGGAAATACCGCGGCGTTTGTTGGGTGTCTTGCTCATGGTGAACTCCAGGGTTCCTCCTTCAAGGAGGTCGGAGTGGGTCAGATAGAGCCGGTCGAGAACTTTTCCGTTCAGTTTGACCGCCTTTACGTAACGTTTGCTGTCGCTTACTCCGGGGGCTTTTATTTCAAGCGTCTTCCCATTGTCGAGCTGCAGCTTGGCATAGGGGAGGTAGGGAGCGCCCAGGACATATTGGTCGGTTCCCGGGCATACAGGATAGAATCCAAGTACGGAGAAAATGTACCATGCGCTCATCTGTCCGCAGTCGTCGTTGCCGCCCAGGCCGCGGATCTCCGGCCTGTAGAATCGGTCGATTATCTCGCGCAGCCAGTATTGGGTTTTCCATGGCTGTGATGTCCATGCATACAGGTAGGGGATATGGTGGCTGGGCTCGTTGCCATGGACATATCCTCCAAGAAGGCAGTCGGACGTAATGTCCTCGTTGTCGGCGTAGCAGTATTCCGGCAGGTCGCTTCCGAAGAGGTCGTCGAGGTTGGCGATGAATTTCCTGTCGCCACCCATGAGCGCCTTGAGGCCGTTCACATCCTGAGGGACATGGAAGGAGTAGTTCAGGGAATTGCCCTCGATGAATCCCTGGCCCATGGTCTGTTTGATGTCGAATTCCGGTTTGAAGGAGCCGTCGGAATACCTGGGCCTGGCCAGACCGAGGGAACTGTCGAAAATGTTCCTGTAGTTGCCGGCGCGCTTCAAATAGCGGTCCGCTACTTCGGTATTGCCGATGCGCTGCGCCGCTGCGGCTATGGTCCAGTCGTCATAGGCGTATTCGAGGGTGTTGCTGGCCGCTGTCGAAGTCTTGTCGAGGGGAACATATCCGAGTTTCATGTACTCTCCAAGTCCGCTGTACCAAGGCACCGTGGAGGTCGATACCATCGCCTTGAGAGCTTCTTCCGCATCTATCTTCAACCCTTTGGCGATGGCGTCGCTGAGGACGCTCACGCTGTGGTATCCGGTCATGCACCAGTTCTCGTTCGCCATGTGGCTCCAGATTGGAAGCATCCCGTGGGCGCTCTGCTCGTAATGCCTGAGCATGGAGGCGATCATGTCCTCTGCCTGACGGGGTTTCATCAGGGCAAGGAAAGGATGCTCTGCGCGGTATGTATCCCAAAGAGAGAATACGGTGTAGTTGGTGAATCCTTCCGCCTGGTGCAGCTCATGGTCGAGCCCGCGGTACTGGCCGTCCACGTCCATATACACCGAAGGATTGATCATGGTGTGGTAGAGAGAAGTGTAGAACATCTTCTTCTCCGCCTCGCTGCCTTCCACTTCGATGCAGGAGAGTTCTTTATCCCATGCCGCTTCAGCTTCTTGGCGGATGCGGTCGAAGCTCTTTCCTTCGGCTTCAGCCTTGAGATTCTTAAGCGCACCCGTAGTGCCGGTCGCCGAAATGCCCACCTTGATTGTCAGTTCCGGATTGGAGGCGGTGTCGAACTTGAACCAGGCGGCAAGCTTTCGTCCGGCCATCTCCGGGAAGTTGTGGTACTGGGGGAACTTGCTATATCCACCTTTATAATAAATGGGTGCTTTGTCCTTGTATCCGTACTCCATAATTGGTTGGGAGAAACTTATGGCGAAGTATGTGTAGTTGGTGCGCGCCCATCCGTTGGTGATTCTGTAACCGGTTATGAGCGTGGGGCTGACTACTCGCACTTCCGCCCAAAGCGTCTTGCCGTCGTAGTTGTATATGCCGTGGTCGAGGTCGAGCACTATGTGGCCGTCATTTCCGGGGAAGGTGTATCTGTGCACTCCGACCCTGCTCGTGGCGGTGAGTTCCGCCTTGATTCCGGAGTCTTCCAGAGTTACCTCGTAGTGTCCGGCTCCGGCCGACTCCGAGTCGTGGCTGAATCGCTGGCGATATCCGGAATCGGGATCTTCCGCAGTTCCGGGAACAAGCTGAATCTCTCCGGTCCCGGGCATGATCAGGATGTCGCCGAGATCGGAATGGCCGGTGCCGCTGAAATGGGTGTGACTGAAGCCGACTATGGTCTTGTCGTCGTACTGGTAGCCCGCGCAGTATTCATAGGTGCGCGGCTGGTATTTCCCCTTGATGTTATGGGGGATCATATCTGTGTCCGGGGACAGCTGCACCCCTCCGAACGGAACGCAGGCCCCGGGGAAAGTGTGCCCCATTCCGGCGGTGCCGATGAAAGGATCCACATATTGTGCGTGCTGTGCTGAGAGATTGAATGTCAGGCAGATAAGCCCGGAAAGAATTAGTGTCTTGGTTTTCATATTCCCAAATATAGGATTTTTTTGCGGATTTTTTCTTAACTTAGACGGATATTTGTATTAACCGCATTTAAGACAATGAAAATCTTACGTCTCTTTCTGTCTGCTGTTGTAGCCGTATTATTATCTTCCTGCAACGGATATGACGACAGCGATCTTGTAAAAAGAATCGAAGACCTTGAACAGAAGGTTACCGCCCTTCAGAATCAGGTCAATGGCATCAACTCGGAAATAACCGCACTGAAAATCACTCTGGATGCGGTGAATTCCCAGGATGTCGTAACCCGAATCAAAGCCATTGAAGAGAATGGCGTTCAGGGGTTTGAAATTACTTATGCCAAGAGCGGCACTGTAAAGATCTTCCTGAATTCTTCCTCCGAGACTCCTCAGATCGGAGTCCGTGAGGTCGGAGGCGTTTTATACTGGACTTGGAACGGCCAACTTCTGCTCGACGGCAACGGGAAAATGATTCCGTGCACCGGAACCAACGGCAAGGATGGCAAGGATGGCAAGGACGGTACCAACGGCACGAACGGAATTACGCCTAAGATAGAGATTCAGGATGGCTACTGGGCTGTCTCCTATGATGACGGCAAGACGTGGACACGTCTCGGGAAGGCTCAGTCCGGCTCCGGAGCATCGTTGTTCAGAAGCGTCGAGGTCATCGAAGGAAACCTTGTCATTGTCCTGAATGACGGCAGCAGGCTGACGATCCCCGTAGCTTCCATAGAGAAGCCTACCAGTTTTGACGAAAACAACATCGTTCTGTCTCTCGGCGCCATTTCCGACACGCACATCGGCAACGGATACGGATCGGAGACGAAACTTACCAAAGCTCTCACCCAGTTGAAGAATCGCGCTGCCGAGAAGGATGCCGACGGTCTTGACGCCGTAATGGTAGTGGGCGACCTTGTGAATACGGCCACGAAAAGCCAGATTTCTACTTTCAAGACCCTCTATGAGGGGGTGTTTGATCCTGTCAAGGTGCCGATGATTTATACTATCGGCAATCATGACATGAACCAGAACTACAGGTGGACTGCGCAGACCGTGGACCAGAACAAGGACTTCCACGAGATCCTGGGCGACAATTATTTCCTGACCGACCTCGATCAGGATATGCGCAAGCAGTTCGAGTGCCGCCACTGTACGGTCGGCGATTATCATATTCTTTGTGTGACTCCAAACGGGACGAGCCCCATTGTCTACGATGCCAACACCATGACCTGGCTCAACAAGGAACTCAAGGCCATCACCGACGAGAATCCCAACCAGTATGTCATTGTGCTCACGCACCCCATGATCTATGACACGGTGTATGGCAGCCTCCTGCAGGACACTTATACCGCGCTCGGCGATTATTGGTCCACAAAGGCCCTGAGCAGCATCCTTGTCGGATATCCTCAGGCCGTGACCTTCGGAGGCCACCTGCATTTCCCCCTGAATGATCCCCGCAGTATCTGGCAGGGAGAGTTCACGGCACTTGGCTGTGCATCTACCAGCTACATGGCAATCGAAAACGGAGCATACGAGAACATGACCAGCACCCCCACGGTAATGAATGATGCCGGCGAGTATTCCCAGGGACTCCTCGTGCAATTCGATATCAACGGATTCATGCGCCTCACCAGGATGGACTTCTATCACGACACCGTCATCGGACAGGTCTGGGAAGTTAATCCTCCGGCATCCGACAAGTCCCATCTCGACAAGTACAACCACACGGCGATGAAGGCTGCCAATACTGCGCCTGTGCTGTCGGAAATCAACGCAAGCATAGGAGCTCTGTCTGATGGAAAAGCTCCTGTGTCCGTTTCTTGGACGGCCGGTTCTGATGACGAATTCGTTCATCATTATGTACTTGAATTGAAGAAGGGAAGTGCTACTGTCGCTTCCAAGAAGGTGCTTGCAGATTTCTATCGTGCTCCCCAGCCGTCTATGATGAAGTCAGAGTATACTTTGTCTCTTGGCGATCTCGAGGCCGGTACATACCAGCTTACTCTTGTGGCGTGGGATTCCTGGGATGCATCAAGCGCTCCTCTTGAGAAGAGTTTCACCGTGTCCGACAAGTCGAGTTCCTTCTGGACCAACGATGATGCCGGAAGCAAGGATGTAGAAGGCGGCAGTGGCAGTGTGTCCGGCTCTTGGCTGAGCTATTCCGCCGGCAAAGTCAGCTGGACGGCAAATACTACAGGAAAACCCAGGACTGAGACAATCTCTCTTCCGAATGGGGAGAATCTCGCTGTAACCCAGATCGATGCAAAGGATTTCGCAGGTTCCTGGACTCTTGCAGCGAAGACTTTCGCTCCGAATACAAATCTCGGCGTAAGCGCGAACAACAGTTACAAGGCCTCCCTGACCATTGCCGCAAAGGCAGGGCAGACTGCAAAGGACGGAAGCTCGGATATTACCAACAACCTTACTGTCAGCGGACTGATCAAGACCTATGTGGCGGAAGCCGTTGCAGATATAGATTATGCCAACAAGTCTTTCCGTTTCGGTATCTTTTTCGACGGGGCAAAAGCCCAGGCTGTCGAAACCGGAAAGGCTGGATTTGGCTACATTACTCTGCTTCCCGAACTTGGAAATGGCTGGGGTTCCTACAACTTCTGCCCTGTTCCTTTCAACAACGAGACCAACAAGGGATGGCTGTGGCTTGTAACAGACGACTTCAGCAATATGCACTATGGAAAGAGCGACTGGATCAAGTGCGACGGAAAGGATATCCTCGGACTTGCATTCTGCGCATGCAAGAGTGCAACACCTGCTGCAGGCGATTATGCGTCGGTAAATGCAACTTCAGGGTATGAGGTTATATACCAGTGCAATACCAATGGCGCCAACGACCCTGGTTTTATTCTTACTAGATAATAATAGCTGATACTATATGATTACTACATTACTGGTCTTTTGTTTAATGGCGTTCAGCAACTTGGCTGCGCCTACCGATTTGAAAGAAGGCATACAGGGCTACCAGCCCGCTCCGGAAACAGTTATTGCCAAGGAGCAGTTCCGCGACGACAAGTTCGGAGTGTTCATCCACTGGGGCGTTTACTCAATGCTCGCCCGCGGCGAATGGGTCATGAACGTCGAAAAGATTCCATATTCGGAATACAGCAAACTCCCCGGAGGTTTCTACCCCTCGAAATTCGATGCCCGTCAGTGGGTAAAGCAGATCAAGGCATCGGGCGCCAAGTACATAACCATCACTTCGCGTCACCACGACGGCTTTTCAATGTTCGACACCAAGGCCTCGGACTATGACATAATCGACGCCGCTCCTTTCAAGCGCGATGTTCTCAAAGAAATTGCTGCCGCGTGCCACGAGGAAGGTCTTACCCTCAATTTCTATTATTCCCTGCTCGACTGGGGGCGTGACGACTATCCCCGCGACCCTGCCATCGCCCATACCGACAAGGAAAAGGAGATGTATGCCAAGTATCTGGATTTCATGTGCGCCCAGATAACAGAGCTTCTCACCAATTACGGGCCGATAGGCTGTATCTGGTTCGACGGAGACTGGGCGAAGATCAAGAAACCCGAGCCCGGACAGGAGATGGTCATTGATTTCGACTGGGGCTATGAGAGGATTTACAGGCTTATCCATTCTCTCCAGCCTTCCTGCCTGGTCGCCAACAACCATCACAGGATTCCGATCCCCGGAGAGGATATCCAGGTATTCGAACGCGACATCCCCGGTGAGAACAATGCCGGCTACGGCCGCACCAGCCATGTGAGCACCGAACTTGCCCTTGAAACCTGCAAGACTCTCAACAAGAGCTGGGGATACGACATCAAGGACGATAACTGGAAGAGCGTACCTGAACTCATCCGTATACTTCTCAGCACGGCCGGCCGCAACGCCAACCTGCTTCTCAACGTCGGACCTCAGCCCGACGGTTGCATCCCGGAGGAGAGCGTAAAGCGCCTTGCCGAGATGGGCAAATGGCTGTCTGCCAATGGAGAAACCATCTTCGGCACCCGTGCCACCATGCTCAAGCCTCAAAAGTGGGGCGTGCTGACACATAAGGACAACAAGATATTCCTTCACGTGATGGAACTCCCCGAAGATGGTGTCATCACTCTTCCTTTTACTCTCAAGGCCAAGAAAGTCAAGGATTTCGCCAATGGCGCAGCCCTCAAGTTCAAAAAAACAAAGAAAGACTTTACGGTTACTCTTCCCGATTGGGCTGACGCCACTGTCGACTACATTATCGAAATAACCTTATAGTATGAAAAAATTATTGCTCGGCATTGTCACAATGCTCGCTTCCGCATTAATCTGCGGAGCGGCCACTGCTTACCACAACGACCTCCGTGCTCCGGTGTATCCGCTGGTGACGGTGGACCCGTACTTCTCGGTCTGGAGTTTCGCCGATGCGGCGAACGCCGACATGACTCGCCATTGGAGCGGACGCAAGCAGCCGCTTCTTGCCGCAGTACGCGTGGATAATGTGACTTATCGTCTGCTGGGCAATGAAATGCAGGTGCCGGACCCCATGTTCGGCCGTTCCCCGAAGAATCAGCCGGAAGATCCGCTTTACTCCAGGCAGGGGACTGTCGTATTCGACAATGCGGCTGTCCAGACAGATGTCAATGTATTGCCTACAAGTACGGTATATACTTTTGAATGCGGACCGGTGCGTGTCAGGATGAGTTTTGTAGCACCCCTTTTGCTGGATGATCTTGAACTGCTGTCGCGTCCCGTGAATTATGTGAGTTTCAGTGTTGAACCCATAGACAGGGGCAAGCATTCGGTAGAACTATATTTCGAAGCATCCCCCCGTCTTGCCGTCGACCTCGATGTCGTGCCGGTCACACTCGAAAATGGTTCATCCGACGGAGTCAAGTACCTCAAAGCAGGCACCGTAGACCAGAAAGTGCTTGAAAAACGCGGGGACGATGTGCGTATCGACTGGGGTTATTTCTATATGGCTCCCGTCTCCGGCAAAGGGACGCTCTCCATTGTCAGTGCCGAGCGGGCCAGGATGGGCTTCGTATCCTCCGGCAAGGTGGACAACAAGGCGTTCGGCAAAAGCAAGAGCATCACCTCCGGCAATTTCGTGGAGCAGGACGTGGCACTTGCATGGTGTTTCGATTTCGGCAAGGTGAAGAAGCAGAAGGAAGAAGTCCTGATGCTTGCATATGACGACATCTGCTCCATCAAGTTTCAGGGCAGGAATTTGCGCCCCTATTGGAATTCGGACGGACGGAACACCATTGCGAAGGAGTTGCAGAAAGCTGCCAAGGCCTGGCCCAAAATCGGGGAAAGGCTGTCCGCTTTCGACGCCGACCTGATCCGGGAAGCGTTTCAATCCGGGGGAAAGGAGTACGCAGACCTTTGCGCCCTTGCTTACAGGCAGGCTGTCGCCGCGCACAAATTGGTCATGTCCGACAGAGGAACATTGTACTTCATTTCAAAGGAGAACTTCTCCAACGGATGCGCCGGGACCGTCGATGTGACTTATCCGTCCCTCCCTCTCTTCCTGCGCTACAATACGGAGATCGCCAAGGCTATGGTCAACTTCATCTTCGACTATGCGGAAGGGCCTAAGTGGAATAAAGTCTGGGCTCCCCACGACGTAGGAGTATATCCCGATGCCTATGGGCAGCACTATGGCAACTGGATGCCTCTGGAAGAAAGTGGCAATATGCTTCTGATAACGGCTGCCATAGTCAAGCAAAGCCCCGATGCGAGCTTTGCCCAGCAGCATTGGAGCACTCTGACAAAATGGGCGCTTTACGCCCTGCAGAATGGCCAGGATCCTGAGAATCAACTCTGCACGGACGACTTTGCAGGGAAGCTTGCCCATAATGTGAACCTTTCGGCAAAGTCTATACTTGCAGTCGCCGCTTACGCCAAAATGGCACGTTCATTAGGTAAAGTGGATGAGACAAAGGCATTTCAGGAGTTTGCCGCCAATATGGCCTCGATCTGGAAAAAACGGGCTTTCGAGGAGGATCATTACCGCCTGACTTTCGACGGCGAAGGGACCTGGAGCCAGAAATACAATCTCGTGTGGGACAAGGTCCTGGGGCTCAACGTTTTCGGCGACGATGTCGTGACCGCCGAACTTGAATGGTACAAGAAGCACTTCAATTCTTACGGATTGCCTCTTGACAGCCGCCGTCAGTACTCCAAGACCGACTGGCAGCTCTGGACCGGCACCATGGCCGGTACCGTCGACGGCTTCCGCGAGTTCCTCCTCCCTGTCTACAAGTTCTATAACGAGACTCCGGATCGTGTGCCCCTCGGCGACTGGGTGAATACCGAAGAACCTACGTTCAATGCCATGCAGGCCCGCAGCGTCGTCGGGGGCTTCTTCATGAAGCTGTACGTCGATCATCCTGTCAGCCCTCTTCCTGCAAAAAAGAAATAGCGGCAGTCAAGGTGCTGACTGACAGTATTTTACCTGAAAGAGAATCGGCAAAAATCGCCGATTCTCTTTCAGGTAAATAGTTGATGGACAGTGCTTTAGATGCTGCGCTATTCGAGCCAGTCTTTTTCATTCAGCGGCCAGTCGTCGGTGCGGAACGGACCTGCGGGGATTCCAAAGTTGTTGTAGAGACCTCCGACGCTCCAATTCCTCCAGCAGTAGCGGACCGCCACAGGCTCAGGCACATCGTCGCTCCAGACCACAACCACGTCTCCGCGTTTTGCATCGCGGCGGGCCTTGGCCGGAACGAATCTGCGGTCGGGGCCGGCAATTTCGAAGCCGGAAATATCCGCGCCCATGGGAGAAAGACCGAGTCCGTCCACTTTCATCTGGATAAAGCCCTTGCCATCGTGGAATTCGGCAATCTTGTAGTAGGGGGCTACCGCCTCGATGGCTGTCATGCCATAGTCGTTGTGCAGTGCGAGCCATGCGAGTCTCTGGCCGACTTCCTGCTTATGGCATGGATGTATGGTGCCATATTCGCCGATGTCGGTGGTGGTGGCGTAGCCCGCGTGATCCATTCCCTGGACGGATTTCTGCTGAGCCTCGCAGAAGTATCCGCTATGCGTCTTGCGTCCGTTGTCGTAGGGGTAGGGCGCGATCTGTACACAGTAGAAGGGTGCTTCGGGCACTTCGAAAAGAGAACGCATCATCTTCACATATGAGCGCTGCAGCTGCACGTACTGGTCCGGTCTGGCGCGGTTGGCTTCGCCCTGGTACCATATCATCCCCTTGAACGTGAACGGAATGAGCGGAGCAACCTGGCCGTTGAAAAGCAGACAGGGATCCTGATGCTTGCGCCTTACGGGACGCTTGCCGTCCAGATGTCCCAGGTCGGTCTTCGGGTACTCTTTTTCGAACACCTCGCGGCTGATCCAGGTTTCGATGCTGCTGCCGCCCCAGGAACTGACGATTATCCCGACAGGGATGTCCAGCGCGCTCTGGAGGGCGTCGGCAAAGAAATATGCGGTGGCGCTTGTATTGGCGACAGTGTTCGGATCATTCTTCCCCCACGCACCTTCGCAGTCTTCCGCCACTGTGACGGAGGATTGCTTCTTTATGTTGCAGACGCGTATGGGACGCGACGCCTTGGCACCGACAATGTATTCTACGCCATCCTTTGCTGGCTGAGAGCCGTATCCCTTCATGGGCATTTCCATGTTGGACTGTCCGGAAGCAAACCATACTTCGCCGATCAGGACATCGTGGAGGACAATCTTTTCTCCGTCGGAAATGGTAATGTCGTAGGGGCCTCCGGCTGCAGGTGTCTGGACGCGCACCAGCCACTTGCCAGTCCGGGCGTCGGCCGTAGTGCTGACTTTCTTCTTGTTCCATGAGGTTTTGACGGTCACGGTCTTTCCTGGTTCCGCTTTGCCGAAAATGGCGGCTGAAGTCTGCTGCTGCAGAACCATATTGTCTCCGATAACCGGAGGGAGAACAATCTTGGCGTTAAGCGTGATTGCGGCCAGAAGCACTGCCGCGCTGGTTAGAATCCTTTTCATATCTTTACTATTTTGAATTTCCTGTTTTCTTTGCCGGAACTGACCTTTACGGTATAGACGCCCGGCGCCAAGCCGGTGACATCCAGTTCATACGGGCTGAAAGGCCCCTGCTCGACGCTCTTCGAGAAGACGTTGCGTCCGGTGGAACTGTAGATGCTGATCTTCGCCTGACCCTCGCTGCTGCAGCTGACGCTGAGTTTGTCCGTTACCGTGGAAGGGGAGAAGCAGACTCCGCTTTCATCGTCCTGAATGCGGATGAAGAACCTGCATGAGGCAGGAGCGCCTATCCCGTCGGAAGCGGAAACGCTCACTTCGGCAATCGTGAACTTTTCTCCGCTGATTTGCAGCAGCCCATGGAAATTGTTCAGGTAAACCGAAGGGTTGTCGCAGGATACTTCATATTCAATGGCGTCTCCGTCCGGGTCGGTGAAGTGGTCCGGAAGCCTCAGGAACACTCCGTTGCCCCCGGCTTGCAGGACGGTCCCTTCAATTGGGAATACAAGCTGCACGGGGCTGTTCCCGATAAGGGTGTAGGGTATGTCCAGGGAAGATTTTTTCTGTGAGTCGCTGACAGTCGCCCTGGCCGTGTACCTTCCGGAAGGCGCCTTCGATCCGTCGAAATGCAAGGTGAGCCGTCCTTTTCCGTCATCCGTCCAGGTGCATGCGGGCGAACCTGGCTCTACGGTAACGGCAAGCTCGTCCGAATCCGGATCGGAATATAGCAATTCAACATCCTTGTCATCCTTGTATTTAAGTTCGATGGCATCAGGGTTGCCGCTTCGCTTTATTGACGGTGCGCCGTTGATGCGGAATTTGATGACTTTGCTGTCTTTCGTGTACTGGTGCGACCTTGTATAACCGTATGAGACTGCGTAATATGTTCTGCAACTGTCAAGCTGATGGAAGGCTGCGGACATCGATGCTCCCGGCGCGGATTTGACCAGTGTCGTCCTGCTCCGTACGCCGGAGGGGAGATTGAACGGGTCGCAGTCTTTCAGGAAGCTCTCGTCTTCTGAAACTACGGTCTTGTAGCCGTAGAAACGCCAGTCGCCGCAGTGCCCGTTTGTCCAGCGCAGAGTGGCGGACAGATTCGAGAATTCGGCTTTCAGGTCTTCCACCGGATCCATCTTCCGGGTTTTTATCAGGAAGGATTCGTGAGCGTCTAAAGTGGGGCCTATTTCGCGTGTGTGCGTGTATTCCCGGTCGGCACCGCCAAGAAGGAGTTCCTTCAGGTCTTTGTTGGTAAAGCCTTCTCCTCCGAAATGAGAAACCAGCAGGGCCGCGACTCCCGTGGCCATCGGGCAGGCCTGCGAGGTGCCCTGCATCTGCGCGTAGCCGCTGCTGCTTACTGTGCTGTAAATAATTGCGTTGTAATTGCCGTACGGACTGTAATTCCCTCCGGGAGCGCAGATGTCCACCCAGTCGCCGTAGTTCGTATAGGCTGATGACTCTCCGGCAGGCCCGGTCGCCCCTACGGCTATGACATTTTCATACATTGACGGCTGGCTCCTGGTCCATTCCTTGTTTCCGGCAGAGAAGAAAACCACTCCGCCTTTCATGGGACCGGTCTGATGGCCATTCTTGTCGGTCCCTGCGTTATTGATAAAGTAGTCTATGACGGTTCTGTAATAGAATGGAGTAGTGTCCGGGACCAGGTCCATCGAATCGTAAGACAGGTTCCAGCTGTTGTTGAGCAGGACCGCTCCGTGGTCCGCCGCCCATACAATGGCTGAATATATATCGCCGCTGTCTCCTTCGAGGTTTGCAATCGCTTGACAATCAAGTATCTTTACACCGCCTGTGCCGTCGTTGCCCCCGGCGATGCCGCATCCCCCCGTGCCGTTGTTGTTGATGGCCGCTATGATTCCCGCCACGTGAGTTCCATGCCTCTGCGGGGTGTATGCGTAGGGATGGGATGATTCTGAATTGAGGAAGGACTTGCTGCCGGAGGGACCGGGCGGAATCACCACGCCCTGAAGATCCGGATGGTCGTATTGTATTCCTGAATCCACGACTCCAACGATGACTTCTTTGCTGCCGGCGGTGAAGTTCTCCCATACGGGAATGACATTGATGTCTCTTCCTGCAACGGCTCCGCTTACGATGGCTCCGTTATTGTTGAGGTGCCATTGCAGACCGGAGGATGGATCGTCGAACGGGATATACGAGTTCACTTCGGCCTCAGGGATGGTTTCCATATATTCCAGGCCCTCCATCTCCTCGAGTTCATGCCTTGCCTTGGTGGCCGGGACTCCTTCTTCTGCATCTGCATAATACCACAGGTGCAGGCCGGCCTTGCGGTGGCGTTCTTCGAAGGCAGGGTCCCCGCTGAACGCTTTCCTCAGCCTGACGCCTTCCGGGAGCGTCGCGGCTCCGGATTCTATCTTTTGTGCGAAACTGTCCTCGACTTTTATTATTATCGTTCCTTTTTGCTGGGAATCCCCTTTTTGAACGTGCCCGGGCACGTTTGCGGTTATTGTGTCATTATTCAAAGTTTCCCGATCATTTTCCCGAGTACAACCGCAAAGGAACACCAAGGTAACACAAATTAGTGCTATAATCTTTGAGAAATATTTCATAACTTTGAGCATTGCTTTGCAAATATACTTTAAAGTTTAATTTATGACAAAGAGATTTCTCTCAATCTTCATCCTTCTGCTGACGCTGCCTGTGATGGCTTTGGCCCAGACCAAAACCGTTCAGGGTGTCATCTTTGAAGAAGAAACAGGTCAGCCTCTGCCGGCGGCAACCGTTTCCATCGACGGTACCACCCGAGGTGTGATTACCGACTTAGACGGTTCCTTTGAGATCAGCGGTGTGAAACCTACGGACAAGCTCAAGATCGAATTCGTGGGAAAAGAGACACAGGTGATCGAAGTGGGGGACAGGAAAAACATCATGGTGAAACTGAAGGACATGGCCAACGAGCTGGAAGGAACCACCATTGTCGCTTTCGGTAAACAAAAGAAAGAAAGCGTCATCGGTTCCATTTCCACGATCGATGTCGCTACATTGAAGGTGCCGTCCAGCAACCTTACGACCGCGCTTGCGGGCAATGTCGCCGGTGTGATCGCATATCAGCGAAGCGGCGAGCCCGGCCAGGACAATGCCGACTTCTTCGTACGAGGCATCACCACCTTCGGTGCCAATACCAGCCCGCTTATCCTTATCGATAATATCGAGCTCACGAGCACCGACCTCGCGCGTCTCCAGCCGGACGACATCGAGAGTTTCTCCATCATGAAAGACGCAACCGCCACCGCCCTTTACGGCGCCCGTGGAGCGAACGGCGTCATCTATGTGACCACCAAGCGTGGACAGGAGGGACCCGCCAAGATTTTCGCACGCGTGGAGACTTCCATGTCGCAGCCGACCAGAGAACTGGAGCTTGCGGATCCTGTCACCTATATGAAAGCTTACAATGAAGCAATTTCAACCAGGGATCCCCTTGGAGAGCTGAAATATAGCTACGACAAGATTGAGCAGACAGGCAAGCCGGGAGCGAACAGGTTGATTTACCCTGCAAACAATTGGCATGATATGCTATTCAAAGATTTTGCAACCGCATATCGTGCAAATGTTTCCGCACGAGGCGGAGGACGTGTCGCCACATACTATGTCGCGGGTGGTTTCACGCAGGATACCGGTATACTGAAGGTCGACAAGCGCAACTCTTTCAATAATAATATCGATCAGAAGACCTATACGTTGCGTTCAAACGTCGATATCAATCTGACCAAGACTACCAAATTGGCAGTACGACTTACAGGTAACTTTACCGATTATAACGGCCCTCTCAACGGTGGTGATGCCGTGTACAAGCAGGTCGTTCATTCCGACCCTGTCCTGTTCCCTGCGTATTATCCTTTGGATGACGACCATGTAGGCATTAAGCACATTATGTTTGGTAACTATGATACCGGCAGTTACTCAAACCCTTATGCCGATCTGGTACGTGGATATAAGGATACTCAACGATCTCAGATGATCGCTGCCGTCGAATTGAATCAGGATCTTGATTTTATCGCAAAGGGTTTGCATTTTATGACCCTTTTCAATCTTACCCGTCTTTCGAACTGGTCGGTTACCCGTCAGTTCTCACCCTATTGGTATACTCTTGACAGATATGATTCCTATACCGGAGAGTATACTATCCAGCGCATAAACGACACGGGTACCGACTACCTTAATTACAGTGAAGGGGCAAAAAACATCACGAATACTATGTATTCTGAAAGCCGTCTCAATTATGCGCACGAGTTCGGGAAGCACGATGTTACCGGGCTTTTGGTTCTAACCGCCCGCGAGTCGCTCAATGCAAATGCTGGTTCCCTGCAGTTATCACTGCCCTCGCGTAACGCGGGACTTTCCGGCCGTTTTACCTATGGTTATGACAAGCGTTATTTTGCAGAGTTCAATTTCGGTTATAACGGTTCGGAGCGTTTCTACAAGACTCACCGTTGGGGTTTCTTCCCTTCTGCGGGTGCTGCGTGGGTGATTTCAAACGAGCCTTGGTTCAAGAGTTTGAACAAATATGTCCATAACCTCAAGTTGCGCGCTTCTTATGGACTTGTCGGTAATGACAACATCGGCGAGAAAAAGAATCGTTTCTATTATCTTTCAGAAATGTCGATGAACAGCGGCGCCCGTTCAGCATCTTTCGGAGAAAACCGTGGATTGAACTATAACGGTATCAGTGTTCTGCGTTACGCCAACGAGTCCATTACCTGGGAGAAGTCTTACAAGAGCAATTTCGCTTTGGAACTTGGCTTGTTCAACAAACTTGATATCATTGCCGAGTATTTTACAGAGCATCGTACAGATATTTTCATGACACGCGCCGATGTTCCCGAGACAATGGGACTGGAAGCAACGATTTCAGCCAATATCGGAGAAGCTGCCGCCCACGGTATTGATATCCAGGCAGATTACAAGCAGGTTTGGAATAAGGATCTGTGGACCTCTGCCCGTGGCAATTTCACTTATTCTTCCAGCAAGTATCTCGTCTATGAGGAACCAGAATATCCTGAGGCATACCGTCAGCATGCGGGCCATTCTTTGAAACAGAAATGGGGATACATAGCTGAACGCCTCTTTGTCGACGATGAAGAGGCAGCCAATTCTCCATCTCAGGCTTCGTTCGGCAGCCAGTACGGCGGCGGTGACATCAAGTACACCGACGTGAACGGCGACGGCGTGATTACCGAAGCCGACATGGTGCCTATAGGTCTTCCTACATCTCCTGAAATCATTTATGGTTTTGGTGCATCGATGGGTTGGAAGGGACTTGACTTCTCGGTATTCTTCCAAGGCCTGGCCAACGAGAGTTTCTGGATTGATGCGTCCACCGACTACAATCCCAGCAGGAACATAGCAGGAACGGCTCCTTTCGTCAACAACACCCAGTTGCTCAAGGCTTATGCCGACAGCCACTGGAGCGAGGACAACCGCGATATCTACGCCCTTTGGCCCCGCTACAGCGCTTACTCTAACACCAACAACTCTGCAGTCAGTACTTGGTGGATGCGCGACGGCGCTTTCCTTCGTCTCAAGCAGGTTGAGTTAGGTTATACTATCCCATACAAATGGTTGCAGCGTTGGCGTGTCGATAACCTTCGTGTTTATTTCCAAGGAAACAATCTTCTCTGTTGGAGTAGATTCAAGTTGTGGGATCCTGAACTTGCTGATACTGGTTTGAACTATCCTATACAGCGGACATTCAACATCGGTGTACACCTTACCTTTAAATAATAAGAAAGCAATGAGAAAGATATTTATAGGTTTTTTGGCATCTATGTCAGTGGTGACAGCCTCGGTTGGTTTTACAGGCTGCAATAAGTATTTGAACGTTGTTCCTGACGATGGCATAGCGACTTTGGATATGGCATTCAACTTGCGTTCTACCGCTATCCGTTACCTTGCTACATGCTATTCATTCATGCCGGTAGAAGGTACTGTGAACAGCGACCCTGCAATGCTTACCGGAGACGAGCTTTGGGACCTTGTAGGACGTATTGTTTCCAACACCAATGCACGTGTTCCCAATACTTATTTTCAGATAGCACGCGGGTATCAGTCTTCCTCTCGCGTCTATGCAAATGACTGGGGTTCGATGTTCCAGGGAATCCGTTGCTGTGATATCCTGGTAGAGAATATCGATAATGTCCCTGATATGACCCAGTTCGAGAAAGATCAGTGGAAAGCTGAGGCAACATTCCTCAAGGCCTACTACCATTTCAATCTTGTCCGTAAATGGGGCCCGGTTCCAATTATCCGTGAGAGTCTTCCAATCGACTCGGATGTAGAGACGGTACGTGTTTATAGGGATAATATCGATGATTGTTTTGACTATATCATTGAATTGCTTGACAAAGCAGAGGAGAACCTTCCTCTTACCGTCGAGTCCAACGATTTCCTTGGTAGGATTACAAAACCAATCTGTGCTGCCTTTAGGGCAAAAGTTGCCGTCTATGCTGCCAGTCCGTTGTTCAACGGCAATGACGGGGAAGCTGCACTCGTCGACAATCAGGGCCGCAGGCTCTTTCCTGCCAAGTCCGATGACGAAAAGCTTCAGCGCTGGACCTATGCGGTATCTGCTTGCGAAGCGGCAATCGATATGTGCGAGCAGGCTAATATTACTTTGTATGATGATTCCAATATCACCTTCCGCGTGACTGATTCGCTCAAGAGAACTCTTACTCTCAGAAATGCATTCAATCAGCGCTGGACCAGTGAAATCATATGGGGTAATACTCAGCCAACAAGTCTTACTACATTCCAGATGTGGACAATGCCGAACATGACCGATAATCCCCACTCGACCGGAGGCTACCGTTTTATCGGCGTCCCTATGAAGATTGTCGATCAGTTCTATACCCGAAACGGACTTCCTATTAACAACGATGTCGAATGGGCAACCGTGAACAGTCAGGAGATTGTCAATCCTCCGGAAGACCATTCTTATTATCTGCATCAGAATTATTTCACTGTAAGACAGAATGTCAACAGAGAGCCAAGGTTTTATGCTTTCTTAGGTTTCGACGGCGGCACCTGGTATGGCGAGATGTCGAACTTCAATGATGTCAAGGCAATGGATATGCATTATATTCAGTGCCGTAATGGCGGACACGAGGGCAAGTCCGGCGGTGAAGTCGGCCCCGTTACAGGATACTTCGCCAAGAAGCTTTATCCTTACCAGTGCAATTTTACCGGGTCAAATTCTTTTTCCGGCTACTGGTTCCCGTGGCCTATCATTCGACTTACCGATCTATATCTTCTCTACGCGGAAGCCATCAATGAAGCGGAAGGACCGAATGGTTTTCACAGTCCGGAATTGTTTGCATGTCTTGACGCAATTCGTAAACGTGCAGGTATCCCCGATGTAAAGACTGCATGGGATACTTATTCAAACAGCCCCGGATATTATAATACCCAATATGGTATGCGCAACATCATTCATAGGGAGAGGCTTATCGAACTTAGTTTTGAAAGCCAGCGTTTCTGGGATATACGACGCTGGAAAGAGGCCCCCGCAGAGTATCAGAAGGGTATCTATGGTTACACTATGACCGGCTCTTCGCCGGAAGACTATTATGTGAAGAAGCTAATTGCTACACAGACATTCGGTCTTAAAGATTATTTCTGGCCTATTTACACTTATTATTTGGAAAGGAATCCTAATCTTGTCCAGAATTTGGGATGGTAAAAGTTATGATTATGAAATTGCACTATATATTAATACCTGTTTCCGCCTTTTTTATCGTTGCCTGTTCCGGTGACCTTGGCGGACGTATAGACCAGCATTCTGATGTCCCGATTCCTACGGAAGTTACGGTCAGTGGGGTCAAAGCAATTCCGGGCGGTGCTGTTATCAAGGTGACAATTCCGGATGACGAGAACTTGAAGGGTGTGGTCGCGGAATATGAGCGTCACGGAGTTACGGTGAATACGAAAATCTCCCGTTATGTAGACAGCCTTGTCGTCGAGGGTTTTGCTGACACGAAAGAACATATCGTAAACTTGTATTCGTTCAATGTCAACGAGGAGCGTTCGGCAGCAGTTCCCGTGACGATTACCCCGGATCCTCCGGCTATTTTGACAGTCGCTTATTCCGTGGCTGAATCTTTTGGTGGCGTGAAGGTTCATATTGAGAAGAATACTTCCAAAGCGAATCTGGCCATCTGCATCCTCCGGGATTCCGACATGTCAGACATGGGGAAGCCTTTGAACCAAATGAAATGGGTAGAAGTTACCACCCTGTTCACTGCAAGTGAAGACATATTCCTGTCCCGCCGTGGAATTGAGCCCGAGGAGGCCATTTTCGGAGTTTATCTCAGAGACCATTGGGGGAACGTTTCCGATACGACCGTTACGGTCTTGACTCCTATCGAGGAGATCCAGCTTGATCCTTCCAAGTTCCGTAATGCAAATCTTTCGGATGACAACTGCCCTAGCTATAATGAAAGCCAGTATCCTGTTTCTGCACTTTGGGACGGGTCCGGCCTTTCCGCTATTCCTCACTTCTTTGTCAGTATGCCCGAAGGTCCATCGCCTACCTGGCTTACCATCGACCTTGGTGTGAAGGCACAATTGAGCCGTATTACCACTCTGCCCCGAATCGGGTACGTGATTTTTGGCGGCGGTGCCGTCCGCGACTATGAGTTCTGGGGGAGTATGGATCCTACGGGGAAGGAGGCTCCTGTTACGGATGACAATCCTTATGGTTTTGATGAAACATGGTTCAAGCTCGGTGAGTTTACCCAGGCAAAACCTTCCGGATATCTGGAGAATGGATTGCCTGGCGATATAACTGCTGAGGATATCCAGACATTCAATGCGGGCAATGACTTCGAACTTGATCCCGTACAGTATCCTCATTGCAACGATGAACTGCGTTATCTGAGGGTGATCTTCGTCAATACTTTCACAACGTTCGAATATGGACACGGAACCAGCAACCGTCAGGTACAGACGGGTGAGGTTACTCCATTCGGACTGGTTCTTGAATCTTATCGTTAACGAGGCCTGTTATGAAAAAAATTCTATATTCATTATTCGCAATGGCACTGTTTCTGGTATCGTGCGCGAAACAGGATACGGTGTACAAGGAATTCGTTGTTAGCGGAGGCTATATTTATCCTGCCAAACCTATCAATGTGGAAGCTGTTTCGGGTTATCAAAGGATCTTTGTTAACTGGGAGAGGCCTATGGATCCTTCGCTCCGGAGTTCCAAGGTTTTCTGGAATAATCGCAGAGATTCTCTCAGTTTCAATTATTCCGATTATCCCGATGGCAATCTTTCGGCTGTTATTTCCGACCTTGAAGACCGGTCCTATACTTTCGAAGTAATCAACTATGATGCAGACGGTCATTCTTCTTTGGCAGTCGAGGTTACGGCCGCCCCTTTTGGCGACAGTTGGCTCGTTTCCCATGCAGAACGCTCCGTGCTGTCCGCCAAGTATATTGATGGCAAGACATATATCAAGATGAGCGCCCCTACGGATGAAATCGTGTATACCAAGTTCAGGTATGTCAATACCAAAGGTGAAAAGGTAGAGAGCAAAAATCTGACCGCCTCTGAAAACGTGCTGGTAATCGATGATGCTGTCAGGGGAAAGTTCTTTGAATATCAGTCAGCCTATTGCCCTGCCGCAGGTATCGATACAGTTTGGACATCCAACTGGCTTCCTTCGCCCAAGGCTATCACATATAACATTGATATTACCAAGGCGACGGCATCTGTGACAGACAACCAGATTCGTGATTCCTTTGTCCCCGGTCTGATTCTTGACGGAATCAAGGATGATAGCAATAGCCGGTATTTTTCCACCAATGTCAGTACTTACAGGGACGTATTTCCTAAAATTATCGTTGTTGACACAAAGGAAATCGGAGATAATTCCATGACATTTGACAGTTTCGTGTTCTATCAGGATCCGGCTCCCGATGCACAGACACGGCGCTACTTGCGTTCCGTTTATGTTTATGTGGGAGATACGAAGTTCAATGCCAATGACATGAACTACTCCCGTAATTTCGGAGAGCCAGTCCTGAAAGCGACCCTGAATCAAAATGAAGCGGAACAGGAGTTCAGCGTGAGTGAAAGCAAATCAGGAAGGTATATTGCCATCGTGTTCCGTACCTCATACAACAGCAGCGGGTTCGTCGATCTTTGGGAGTTTGAAGCTTTTGGATACGCTGCCAATAAAGCAGAATGACATAATCATTTTTAATCACCAAATACTAATACCTTATGAAAAAAAGTCTAATTCTAATCATGGCGCTCTTAGCTTTGGTTCTTCTTTCCTGCAATAAGAAGGAAAAAGAAAAACCCGATGAGACCAAGGAGCCGGCTGAACTCCAGGTGGTAACCAAGACTTTCGTTGTTGAAAATGGTGATGGTACTCTGGAGATTCCCGTAGCCGCAAACTATGGAATCAAGGTTACCGTTGCCGAAGATGCAAGGGGATGGCTTAGTTACATTCAAACAAAGGCTATTAAAGAGTCGACTGTCGTAGTAGGCTATCGTGCCAATACTCTGACGTCGACTCGTACCGGTAATGTTACGATTACCGTTGAGGACAAGAGTGAAACAGTTGCAATTACTCAGGCCGCCGCTACTCCTGTCATATCCGGCATATCCGTTGACAGCAAGAAGGTAAATCCCAAGGGAGACAGCTTCGAGGTAACAGTTACCAGTAATGACGAAATCGTTGCTACCCCTGCAGTAAACTGGATCTCAGTCAAGCCAGGCAATGCCAACAGTTTTACTGTACAGGTCTCTCTTAATGATTCCGGTGACGCTCGTGAGGGTACTGTAGTCTTCAGTGCCAAGTCCGATTCGAACGTCAAGGAGTCAGTCTCTGTGACACAGAAAGCCGCGAACGTCGATCCTAGGGCAATCAGCATCCTTTCCTTTGGAAACGACGCGGTGACCGATGCTATGCACTACCTGTATCCTGTGCTTGCTGAAATGGGATATACCAAGATTCGCCTTGGCAATCTTTATATTGGCAACAGTGATATTGACAAGCATCTGGAGGCCGTTTCCGATTCAGGAAAGGTCTATAAGTTCAATTATATTGAGGAGGGTGAGTGGAAGACGGCTGATACTTCTGCCGTATTTGTCCTTGAGCCCGAAGACTGGGATTATATTGTTCTCTCCCAGACTGCTGACAATGCTCCGAATGCGTCCAAGTACGACAAGATTGGCGACCTTGTGAATGCAATTCGTGTTTCAAATCCTTTCACGTCCATTGCCTGGAATATAGGATGGGCTCCCAAGAATGGGGAAGAAGCATTTGAGGGCATCATTGATGCTGTCAGCACCGTGGTCAAGGCAAATAATGAGATAGAGGTCGTGATTCCAGCCGGAACAGCGATTCAGAATCTCCGTACATCTCATTTCGAAGATAATGTAACCCGTTCCGACAACAAGAACCTCTCTTTCAATATCGGTCGTCCCACGGCCGCATATGCATGGGCGGCTTCGCTTACCGGCAAGAGCATCGACGCATCTGCATATGTGCCGGATGATGTTGATGACAAGGGTGAAGCTAAGTATCAGTATGAAAGCGATTACCTTCCTGCCATCAAGGAGGCAGTAAAAGCTGCTGTTGCTTCCCCGCTCAAACTTACCGCATCCAAGGAATATGCCCCTCATCAGAGCAAACTTGATAAGGACCTGCTCAAGGCAGGAATGGCTGCTCTCGGATATCCTGAATCTATGCTGAATAGTTATGTGGAAGTTCCCTTTACTGTCATACATAACGCATTCTATAATTCCAGTGCTAATCAGAAGTCCACTATCGCCGCTGACTCCCCTTCCACTATCATGGCAGGTTATAGCGGAAGTAAAGGTGAGACCAACCGCAAGTTCGCAGCAACTCATATTTTCCCTCATGATGCTCTGCCGGTAGGTACCCTTATTGTACTCATAGACAATACTCTTCAGTATCGTCCTGAAGGATGGAACACTCTTTCCACCGCAAATGACGGCGAAGGCGGACGCCCTTCCCGTCCAGGCAATGTCACCGCAAACGTGACCGAGGTTACAGATGCATGGTGGGGAACCTTCACTTATCGCGCATTCAATATTTCAAAACGGGATGGTACCGTGATGACGGATGCCGACTGGGCAAAGGCAGAAAAGGGATTCGGTATTCTTATTCCCAAGACGGCCATTGGTGATGGACTCGAGAACTATGGTAATGGCAGCTGGAAATGGTAATTGTATAACTGCTTAAATGAACATGAATATGAAACAGATAAGATTATTCCTTTATGCAGCTATCAGCGCTCTGGCAGTTGCATCATGTGCAAAAGAAGCAGAACTTGTCGAACCAGAAGCAATCGCTTCCGGCGAGAAGACCGTGCTTACTCTCTCTCTTGGTGGTTCCGATACCAAGACCGCCCTTGTAGGTGGCAAGACTACCTGGACTGCCGGCGACGTTATCCGCGTATATAATGCTACCGGTACTTACTTCCAAGATGTGAAGGTCCCCGCAGCTGCCACCGGGCTTGCCGCTGCTGAAGTGGAGGTTAATCTCAAGGACAGTGTTTATTATGCCGTATATCCTGCAGCAGCCGCCAACGGCTGTTCGGTCAACAAGGTGAAAGTCAAGTTGCCAAACAACCCTGACGGACTTTTCTCCAGTGCCAATATATGTGCGGCAAAATCCAATGGAACCAACATCCAGATGCGTAATTTGACAGCTGTACTTAAGGTCACTGTCAATTCCGGGAATGTCGTGGAAATTCTCCAGATTAATTCCAAGAATGCCATGAATGGTGCTTGCGATGTCGATCTTTCCGGTGCAGATCCTGCCCTGACAGTTACAAGTAGTGCCAAGTCTGCTACTGTTGCCATTGGCGGCGTGGACGGAGATTATTACGTTCCTGTTTTCCCAGGGAAGTATGATAAGGAATTCTCCATGACTGCACTTCGTGGCAATGGTGGTTATCAGACACTTACTTCTTCTCAGGACAATGAGATAGAGATCAATACCATTGTTCCTCTTGGAACTATTGGTGACGATCTTTCCACCGGTTTGTCAGGTGAAGGTACAGAAACCAGCCCTTATAAGATTACCAACCTTGGTGAGTATGGAGCATTCGCTGCTTCTGTTAACCTTGGCAATCCTTATTCCGGCAAATTCGTCGCTCTTGATGCTGACATTGAGGAAGCAAAGACTCCTATCGGACATTATCTTAATTCTGATGAAGATTTTCCTTTCTCCGGGACTTTCCTCGGCAATAACCATGTTGTCAATCTCAATATGGATGGAGATAGTGGAGAATCCCCCAACTACATCGCAATGTTCGGTTTGCTCGGTGAGGGGGCACTCGTCAAGGATGTCAAACTTACCGGAAAGGTCGTTTCATCCGGTCAGTATATTGGAGGCCTTGCCGGTTATGTCAGAGGAACGGCAGATGCCGGCTCAGCAATAGAGAACTGCACAAATGAGGCTTTAATTGAAGGAAAAGACTGTGTTGCAGGTATTGCTGGTTACTGCGCATATACCGAGATTACATCTTGCACCAACAAGGGAGAACTCAAGGCTCAGAACAACGTTGCAGGTATGGTAGGCTATGCATATTATACCACTGTTTCAAACTGCAACAATAGCGGCGCCGTGACGGGGACCGTCGATTGCGGCCGAGTCCTTATCCTTCCTGCCGGTTCACACAGGATGACCTATTTGGACGCAAGCAGCGCAGTGGGTTACAATACTGTTTCCACACTCGGTGTCGGTGGTATTTCCGGTTGGACTCAGAACTCGACAATTGAAGCCTGCTCGAATACTGCCGCTATTACCGGCGTTTCCAAAGTTGCCGGTATTGCCGGAGCCCTGTTCTGGTCAACTTCAAAGAAGAATACCAACTCGGGAACTATCACGGCCAGCTCTGATTTCGCAGGAGGTATTTCCGGGTGGAACTACACCAATACGAATAATCTTGAAGATGTCAATAGTGGAAGTGTTTCAGGGCGTGCCGCTGTCGGTGGCATCGTGGGTATGACAAATGATGGTATTTCCAATGGTATCATTACAGTCAAGGATTGCAAGAACACCGGATCTGTCACAAGTACGGGAACGGTGAATACAAAGTTCTACAACTATGGCTTTAACTCCACCAGTGCTTCCGGTGGTATCATAGGCCTTGCAGTTGAGTACTCCAATGGCGCCGGCAACCGTTATCTTGCCTTGAGCAATTGTACTAATGATGGTTCCATCCTCGGTGCCGGTAATGCTGTAGGAGGAATTGTCGGTATGCGTGCTATTCCATTGAATAACACTCAAGGCGGCTTCATTGACAATTGTGTCAACAATGGACCGGTAGAGTCTAAACTGTACCGTGCAGGCGGTATCGTCGGTGTGGCATTCGACCGTTTCGAGAATTCCGGTTTCGAAATCCGTAATTGTGTCAATCACGGAACGATCAAGGCTCCTTTTGTGGTTGCAGGTATCGTCTCATGGTCGTCTAGTGCATATCCTCAGAAGCAAGTTGAAACCGATAATGCCACTATTCGTATCATAAATTGTTTGAATGATGGAGACGTTCTCTATGACAAGACTGCATATGCGGAGAATTCTGGACCGTATGCAGCCGGCATTGTAGGATATAACCAGAAGGTAAGGGTTTACAACTCTTTCAATGCTGGTGCAATCAAGCCTATCGAAGGTGCTGCCAACGAATATGATATCAAGTTGTGCGCTGAGATTACCGCTGCCCTTGGACGTTATGCCAAGTTCAATTATATCTATAGCTTCAAGACCGGTCTGCCGATTGCCACAAACACTGCAGTCAACAGTCCTATCGGAGAAGTTGGCGATATTACCGGACAGGTAAAGGAGAATGGCGAGTTTGAGGCTCCTGTTGAGATTCTCGGCAAAGAATATGAAAAACCTGCAGAAGCTTTGAATGCCTGGATTGCCGGTGTTACTTCAACCCCTGCACTTTATCTTAAGTGGAAAGATTCCAACAAGGGACCTGTCCTTGAATAACGAAGCAATGGCTTCCTTTCAATTTTCAGGCCGGCTGTTTTTGCAGCCGGCCTTTTTATGCTTATATTTGCCGTGTAATAAAGAGATGCCATGAGATACCGTATACTTGTTGTTTCTTTGCTGTTGCTCGTCTCGACAGCCTTGAGCGCCCAGGATATCATCGTTACCCGCAAGGGACAGACAATAGAGGCTACCGGTGTGATATTCGGCCCTTCCAGGATAAGTTACAACCTGTATTCCAATCCTGCCGGACCCTTGCTGTCCATAGATACGGACCAGGTTTCCCGTATATATTTCGAAAATGGAGAGAAACTGGACCTGGTTTCATCATCCGCCCAGCTGAGCGGGTATTACTCGGACCTGCGGAAACACTATGATCCCGACGACTATATTCCTCAGCAAAGCGATCCTTATAATCCCGACCTGCTCGGCATCGTCTCTTTTGTCGTTCCCGGACTCGGGCAGATGCTGGAAGGAGAATGGGGAACCGGGGCTTTGTACCTTGCAGGGGCCGCGTCCATGTATTACGTCACTTTCGCTACACTCAAGCGCGACTACAAAGTTATCGACGGAGAGATGAGCCAGGTAGTCAAAGGTTCGCTGAAGCCGACAATCGGCACAGCCTTGGGCATCGCCGGTATCATAGCGTTGAATACCTTCTCCTACATGGATGCAGTCCGTATCGCCAAGGTCAAGAACATGCATTTCCAAATGCAGCCCGGGATAGCCGGGCTGCGCGTGAGTATGACTTTCTGAACTCCTTTTACTTTATCTGGAACCACGTCGTACGCCACTGAGGACCTTCCTCGAACGGAGGCATCATGGCAATTGGTTTCAGGAAGATGCCTCCCACATGGAGCTCGGGACTTGCGTTCATGATTCCTTCTCCATCAACCTTGACCAACTGTGCTGCAGAAATCTCTTCGCGGCTCAGTTTGATGGAGTTGGGCTTCTCGAAGCTGTCGGCGTGGTCTGTTGCGAATACCAGAGGGCCTGCCGAGAAGGTTACGTAGTGGTTGGTGAAGCCGTTGTACCAGTTGGGGAAGTTGTGCTCCTTGGGGCCGGCGTTGCGGTATTCCCAGGTCTTCTCGAGGGTGCGGATTTCGAACGGGAACTCGACTTGGAGCCTGTCGCCGTCTTTCCATGAGCGTTTGAAAGTGATGTATCCGTTCTTCACCTTCGCATACACATCCATGCCGTTGACGCTGGCTTTGCAGGAAGCCGCCCATTCGGGGTTATGGATTGCGAGGGTGAATGCTCCCTGGCCACCGATGACGAATTCCGCCTTGCCTGTGCGGGCGTAATCGGATATCTGCTTAACCATGACCTGCTTTCCGCGGACACTGGTTTCGTAAGTGCTTTCGCTTATGATATTGACGTAGATTCCGTCCCTTCGAGTGTCGTACATGTAGACGGGCACGTCTTCCAGCGAGGTCATGCCGCTGCTCCAGCAGCAGGCCCAGTCGCCGCGGGGAGTCATCTCTCCGTTGGTACGGACATAGTATTCCCAGCGGAGTCCGTCCTCGGCGCGGGCCGCCATCAGGGCATTATAGGAAGACTTCTCGATCTCGGAGGCGTATTTGCCGTCACCGGTGATCCTGAGCATCTCCCAGCAGAAATGCATCCATTCCATGACGGAGCAGGTCTCCGTGCACTCGTAGGGCGCCCATTCCGAGACGCGGTTGAAGATCTCCCAGCAGTAGTTTATGCCTCCCCAGGGGCCGCCCAGGGTGGTAAGGTGGTTGGCGCGTATGCTCTCCCAGGCATTGGTGCAGGCCTTGAGCAGGCGTTCGTCGCCGAACAGCCGGTAGGCCTTGGCCATTCCGGTAAGGCAGCGGTTCATCTCGTAAATCTTGCCATTGCCTATCAGGGAAACATCGTAATTCTTGCACGCCAGGGTGATGAGCTGCAGGCAAGGAGTGTCGTCGAGTTCGAAGATGCAACGGTCTATCAGTTCCTTGACTTCCTTGACGGGCCTCTGCACGTAGAGGTCGCAGAGAGGATCGAGCATTCCGCATCCGGCCATGCCGCTGTGCATGCCTGTCTGGGCTATCTTGATGCCCTGCTCGAAAACCGTCCAGTGGATAAAGCCGGCGATCTTCTGCGCACAGTCGAGATAGCGCTCATCGCCGGTGGCGACGCCAGCCTCGGTGAAACCCTTGATCAGGTATGCCATGATCCACGTATCCCAGTCGACGGTCATCGCCTCAGGGGAGGGACGGTGATAGTAGCGCTTGTCCTCGCGGTAGCATCCGAGGTATCCGTCTTCTTCCTGGCGGGAAACCAGATAGTCGGCTACCGATGTAAGCCTTGCGAGTACGGCGGGATCACCCGTCCTTTCGTAGGCTTTTGCTGCTGCATACATCCATTTTCCGGCATGCTCGCCCTGCCATCCGCCTTTGCCTTTGGCGATCATTTCAGGAGAGAAAAGTTTGATTGCATAACTCTCCGGACTGTTTATGTACTGTGCAAGACGGCCGTCATATCCGGCATCCACCGCGTGGCCTAGCATTCCGCCGACCACGATGCTGAGCAAAAAGTTGAGTATCATTTATTTAAGGCGATTGTTGATTTCTTCCCAATTTATAATGCTCCACAGTCCTGCGATATATGCGGGACGGGCGTTACGGTAGTCGATGTAGTATGCGTGCTCCCAGACGTCGAATGTGAGGAGGGGCTTCAGCCCTTTCGTGACGGGATTCCCGGCATTGCCTTCCTGGGTAATGACCAGTTTGCCTTCGGCATCGGCGCTGAGCCATACCCAGCCTGAACCGAACAGGCCGGCGCCCTTTGCAGCGAATTCTTTCTGGAACGCCTCGAAACTGCCGAACTGGGCATTTATGAGTTCCGCTATCTTGCCGGTGGGGACGTTGTTTTCCCTGGGGGCGCGGAACTGAAGGAAATACATGTTATGGTTCAGGATCTGTCCGGCATTGTTGAATATGCCGCCTTCGGAACGGCATACGATTTCTTCCAGGGATTTCCCTTCGAAAGCCGTTCCGGCAATTGCCGTGTTCAGGTTATTGACATAAGTCTGCAGATGCTTTCCGTGGTGGAAAGCTATCGTTTCGGCGCTGATTGCCGGTGCAAGTGCCTCTGGGGCATAGGGAAGTTTGATAAGTTCGAACATTGTGTAGAGGATTGAATTAAGCAAATATACGCATTTTTTATGTATATTTGCCAAACTATGGATGATCAGTTGAATTGGTACGCTCTCCGCGCTTTCAAGGGCAGAGTCCTCAATGTAAAGGGGGATTTCGAGTCTGCCGGATGCAGGACCTACATGGCCATGCAGATCAGGGAGAGCGTCAAGGACGGCCATCATCTGTACAGGAAAGTGCAGATCGTTCCGCAACTGCTTTTCGTCCGCTGCACGGAACAGCAGCTTAAAGAATACAAAGACAGCCACTTCGACGAAATAATGGTCTACCGTCACAAGGTGAAGAACGACAAGGGGGAAGAAAGCCTTGTCCCTGCGGCTATCCCCGAGGAACAGATGAAACTCTTCATGTTCATCACCTCTGTCGACGACGGGAAAGACGTGGACTATTATGGCGAAGTCATGCCTCATTTCGAAGAAGGGGATAGGGTGGAAGTTACGGATGGCTTGTACAAGGGCGCCACGGGTTATGTCAAGCGTATCAAGAAAGACAGGAAACTTCTTGTTGCGATAGAAGGCATAGCGGTGGTCGCAATATCCAATATTCCGATGTCCTATATTGTTAAATCCAATAACAATCACTAAATTTGTGCGTTTGTATACACGTGTATTTATGAAGAAAATTTTATTTGCCTTTCTGATTTCGTTGGCTTTGCCCGTCGCCGTGATGGCGCAGAACGCCACTATGGTTGCAATGGCCCAGGCTGAACTCAACAAGCGCGGCCTGAATGAGGGAGAAGTCCGGACAAGACTGCTCGAAAGCGGAATCGACATCGACAGAATCAGCCCTGCAGATTATGCCTCCTATCAGGATCGTGTCATTTCCATCCTGGACCAGATGCAGGCGGAGAAAAACGCTCAGGCTGCTGCCGAAGCTCCCATAGCCGGTTCCGCATCGGCAAATGAGCCGACGACGGCCGCGAGCATGGTGCAGACGGCTTCGGAAACGCCGCAGAGCACCGTGGGCGAAACAGCCGCGGAGGCTGCTCTGGAGCAGGCCCTGGTCGAGAACAATGTTTCTCCCACCGCAGGCAACGATATTTACGGCCACTCCCTTTTCACCGGTAAGAATCTGGAAGTCTTCCGCACCACCGACGGCGCCCAGGCTCCTGATTCCTACGTTCTCGGCGAGGGAGATGAGGTGCATATTTCAATCTTCGGCTCTTCACAGACCGAGATCCATCAGAGGATCGGGGCGGACGGCTCCATCCAGCCTGCCGGATCGACCAAGATTTTCCTCAAGGGAATGACTCTTGCACAGGGCCGCACTGCAATCCAGAACAAGCTCAGCCAGTTCTTCTCCTTCCGCCCGGACCAGATCGCAGTCACCATCACGACAGCCCGTACCGTTTCGGTCAGCATATACGGCGAAGTGGGCGTTCAGGGTGGATTTACGATCAGCGCCCTGAACACCGCCTTCAATGCCCTGGCAGCTGCGGGTGGCCCTACCGACATGGGCTCCGTCCGCAATGTGCAGCTCTCCCGTTCGGGCAAGAATTACCGCCTGGACCTCTACAAGTACATGACGAATCCCACTGCCGGAGTCAAATACGACATTCAGAACGGTGATGTCATTTTCGTTCCCATCGCCCAGAAGGTGGTAGGAATCGAAGGTGCCGTAAATCGTCCCATGCGCTACGAACTTGTCGACGGTGAATCCATGCTCGACCTTATCGGCTATGCGGGCGGCCTTACCGCCAGCGCGCATCCGGATTTCGTGCAGGTGGAGCGTTTCGAGAACGGTTCCAAGAAATATCTTGAATACAATCTCAGGGATGTCCTTTCCGGCAGGAGCAAGGTCGCTCTGGAGCAGGGGGACGTCGTGCGCATCCGCACCGGCAATGAGCCTCTCGACCAGTATGTCGCCATCAGCGGAGACGTCTACTACGAGGGCAACTACGATCTTGCAAAGAACCGCAGCCTCATTGCATTGCTGGAGAATGCGAAGCCCCGTTACACCGCCCGCACCGAGTATGTGTACGTTGAGCGCACCCGTCCGGATGAAACCGTGGAGGTCCTTACCGTCCCTTGGCCCGGCCTCAAGGGCAATCCCGACTTTGAACTCGAAGCCCGCGATGCCGTCAGGGTGCTCGACCAGGCATCATTCCGCGACGTGGAGACCATCTCCGTCAACGGTCAGGTACGCGCTCCGTTCACCCGTACGTTCGGAATGAACGACCGCATGACCGTCGCCCAGGCCATAGAATATGCCGACGGCCTCAAGCCCAGCGTATTCCCTGTCGCATACATCTTCCGCCGCGATCTTACCAATGCGGACAAGATGGAATACATCCGCATCAATCTTGATACCGACGGTGAAACCTTGCTTCAGCCCGGCGACCAGCTCAACATCTACGACAACACGAGGTACACAAATGTCGGAGAGGTCAATGTGAGCGGTGCGGTGAAGGAACCATTCGGAACCGCATACGATCCTTCCCTGACAGTGCACGACCTGCTATCAATGGCGGGCGGATTCGCCGTCGGGGCCGCCTTTGACAAAGTGGAGGTGTTCCGCGTGAATCTTTCCAATACGGAAGCTGTCAAGATGGACCTGATTACCCTCAAGGTGGACGAGGACTACAATGTGATCGGCGAGGACTTCCAGCTGCAGCCCTTCGACCATATAGTCGTGAGACTCACCCCGAATTTCACCATGGGACGTTCCGTCGAGATCAACGGACGCGTGAAGTATCCCGGCACCTATGTGCTCACCGACAGCAAGATGCAGCTTTCTTCGGTAATCGAGATGGCCGGCGGCCTGCTGGATGACGCCGATCCTTTCGCACGCCTGTTCCGTACTTACAACAACCGTGGAAATATCGGACTGGACCTTCGCAAGGTCAAACAGAACAAGGGCAGCCTGAAGGAGGATCCCATCCTCATGGAAGGAGATGTCATCAATATCGTGCGCCAGGAGAACACCGTCACCATCCGCGAGACAGGAACCCGCCTCGCGCAGTATATTCCCGATAATTTCTCCGCCACCCAGAAGTTGATAGTGTATAAAGGCGGACACAGTGCCAAGTGGTACATCAACCACTATGCCGGCGGCTTCCAGAAAATCGCCGACCGCAACAGCGTCACCGTGACCATGCCCAACAACCAGACGATAGGAACCACCCGCTTCCTCGGAATCCGCAAATATCCTACCGTGGAGCCCGGCGGTGTAATCACCATGCGCATGGACGACCAGAAGCGCGAAAAACTCGACAAACCCAAGGAGAAAATCGACTGGGGAGCTGAAATGCGAAGCACCCTCTCCGCACTCACTTCGGTCGTTTCCATCTATCTCCTCATAGACAGGCTTAAATAGGGGAATATGGACGAGAACATGAAATACAATCAGCCTTACGAGGAAGAGGAAGGCCTGGATATAATGGCTTTGGTCCGTCAGTTGTGGGACGGACGCAGGACCGTGATCGTCTGGACCTGTGTCTTCATCCTTCTCGGGCTTGTGGCCGCGCTTACCATGAAGCGGACTTATTCCGTCAGCACCGTCATGGTGCCTCAGATGAATTCCAGGAATAACTCCCAGCTCAGTTCCCTTGCTGCGCTTGCCGGTGTCGACATGGGCATGGACCTGAGTGCCAAGGATCTTTCTCCGCTGGTGTATCCCCAGATAGTGAACAGCGTACCTTTCCGCAAGGAACTCCTGTACACGCCGCTTCATTATGCCAAGGCGGATTCCGCCGTCAGCATGTATACCTATTACAAGGAGATTGCGAAGCCGTCTCCGATGGCATATGTCAAGAAGTACACCATCGGTCTTCCTTTCCTGATACTGAATGCTCTCAAGAAGGAGAAGCCCGAAACCGTCCTTCCTGCAGGCCAGGGCGATGACGGTTCTCCCAAACCCATCGTACTGACCAAGGCGGAGGAGAAACTGATGACTGTGGTAGCCCAGAACGTAGGGCTTACAATCGACAAGAAGGAAGGTCTCATAACCTTGAATGTGAACGGTGTCGAACCAATCCAGACTGCAGAACTTGCCTTGAAGGCTCAGCAGCTTCTTCAGGAAGAAATCACCCGTTTCCGCACTGAGAAAGCCCAACGCGATCTGGAATACATTCAGGACCGTTACAATGAAACCAAAAAGGAAGCCGAGTCTCTCCAGAGCGCCTTGGCGTCGATCAGCGACCGTTCCCAGGACGTGGTCGGGTCCAGGTCCCGCATCCAGCGCGAGCGCATACAGCAGAAATACACCCTCGCCAATGCCATCTACACCGATATGGCAAAGCAACTGGAACAAGCCAGGATGCAGGTCAAGCGCGATACTCCGGTACTCACTGTAATCCAACCGGTGACGGTGCCCTCCAAACCTTCGAACAGCAGGGCCAAGACTCTGATTGTGTGGACATTCCTCGGTTTCGTGCTGGGTTGCGGCATAGTGCTCGCAAAGGGTTACTGGCCCAAACTCAAGGAGCAGCTTGCCGGCAATCCTGAGACAGGAAACTAAAACGTAATTATGCAACTTCATATAACATCTGAAACCGGCAGACTTAAAGAGGTAATCTTGGGTCTGCCTTATTCGAACGGCCCCGTCCCTTCGTTGGACGAGACTTTCGACAGCAAATCATACGAGTCGGTAAAGAACGGGGTGTACCCCGCAGAGTCCGACATTATCCGCGAAATGGAAGCCTTTGAGGCTGTCCTGAAAAAGTATGGCGTCAAGGTTTACCGTCCTTCGCTGGTAACCAATTGCAATCAGGTTTTTTCGCGCGACGTGGGTTTCGTGATCGACGATAAAATCATAGTATCCAACATAATCCCGGACAGGCAGGCCGAAATTGATGCTTACGAAAACGTGTACCGCAACATACACTACAAAAACATCTACAATCTGCCGGAAGCGGTGCATGTGGAAGGAGGCGACGTCGTACTTTACAATGACGTCATTTTCCTCGGGCAGTATAATTTTGCAGATTATCCAAGTCTGAAAACGGCCCGTACAAACGCCCTGGCCCTGGATTACCTGAAAATGATTTTCCCGGACAGGACTATCATTCCGCTCAACCTCCGCAAGAATGATACGGATCCTTATGATGGAATTCTGCACCTCGACTGCACCTTCATGCCGGTCGGCCGCGGCAAGGCCATCATCTACCGTGACGGATTCATCAATCCCCGCGATGCGGAGCACCTTGTCGGTTTCTTTGGAAAAGAGAATGTATTCGAACTTACAAAGGAGGAAATGTACTGGATGAATTCCAATATTTTCTCCATCAGCGAGGATGTCGTCGTAGTCGAAGAGCACTTCACCCGGCTTAAGGCCTGGCTGGAAGAGCAGGGGATAACCGTAGAGCCTGTTCCTTATCGTGAGATTTCCAAAATGGGAGGTCTTCTCCGCTGTTCAACCCTGCCTCTTGTCCGCGAATAGTACTATGGGTAAACTTGCAATGATAGCTTTCGGAGGCAACGCCCTCCTTCGCGCCGGCGAAAAAGGAACTTTCGCCCAGCAACTGAGCAATGTGGAATCCACCTGCTCACAACTCCTTCCTCTTATTCGTGAAGGTTACGATATAGTTATCGGTCACGGGAACGGCCCTCAGGTCGGCAACGTCCTCCTGCAGCATGAGGCCGGAAAACAGCTTTTCGGGCTGGAGGCCATGCCGATGGACTTCTGCGGAGCCGAAACACAGGGCTCGATCGCTTACATGATCGAAACTGCCATGGAAAAGGTGCTATGCAAGGCCGGATCGGACAGGAAGGTAGTATCAATCGTAACCCGGGTGGAAGTGGGTGAGGATGATCCCGGATTCAGCAATCCTACCAAACCGGTAGGGCCTTATTATAAGCAGGCTCCCTCTGATGGCGCCGTTTATAAGGAAGATCCTCGCGGACGTGGCTGGAGGAAAGTGGTAGCTTCGCCTAAACCATTGTCCATCAATAATATAGACTTGGTGGAAAGGCTCGCGCGCGAATCTTACATAGTAGTAACCGTGGGCGGTGGAGGTATCCCCGTAGTCAAAGATGATATTGGCTCTCACGGCGTGGAGGCTGTAATCGACAAGGACCTTGCAAGCGCGCTTGCGGCAATTCGCATGAAGGCGGACGAGTTTTATATCCTTACCGACGTCCCCAAAGTTTATGTCAATTTCCATACTCCAGAAGAGAAAGCCCTCGATACAATGACTATTGCCGAGGCCGAACGCTATCTGGCTGAAGGTCAGTTTGCTGAAGGGTCGATGGCCCCGAAAGTGCGGGCGGGCGTGCTCTTCGTAAAGAATGGAGGAGGTCAATGCATTATCACCGAGGCCGGGCAGCTCGGGAATCCTGCCTGCGGAACACGAATAATACCTTAATAACCGATAGAATATGGCATTCAATCTGAGAAATCGCAGTTTCCTGAAACTGCTGGACTTTACTCCTGCCGAGATCCGGTATCTGCTGGACCTTGCCAAGGACCTCAAGAAAGCAAAGTACGCCGGCACAGAACAGCCGCGACTCAAGGGCAAGAACATCGCCCTGATATTTGAAAAAACCTCCACGCGCACCCGCTGCTCCTTCGAGGTCGCAGCCTATGATCAGGGTGCTCACGTGACCTATCTCGGCCCCACCGGATCCCAGATCGGCATCAAGGAGTCCATGAAGGACACCGCCCGCGTGCTTGGGCGTATGTACGACGGCATCGAGTATCGTGGTTTTGCGCAGGCGACCGTAGAGGACCTGGCCAAGTACTCCGGCGTACCTGTTTGGAACGGTCTTACCAACGAGTTCCATCCTACCCAGATTCTTGCTGACTTCCTCACCATGAGCGAGCATGTCGATAAACCTTTGAATCAGGTTAGTTACGCTTATCTTGGCGATGCCCGTTTCAATATGGGCAACTCCCTTCTGGTGGGCGGTGCGAAGATGGGTATGGATGTCCGTATCGTGGCACCCAAGGCCCTGTGGCCTGCCGCCGAACTGGTGGCCGAGTGCCGCAAGATCGCAGAAGAAACCGGCGCACGCATCACCATCACGGACGATGTGGATGCAGGAGTGAAGGGCTGCGATTTCATCTACACCGATATCTGGGTGTCGATGGGCGAGCCGGATTCCGTCTGGAAGGAGCGTATAGAGATGCTCAAGCCCTATCAGGTGAATGCTTCGCTGATGGAGCGCACAGGCAATCCCAAGTGCAAGTTTATGCACTGCCTGCCGTCGTATCATAACCGCGAGACCAAGGCGGGAGAGGAAGTGTTCCAGAAGTTCGGCCTCGATGGCGTAGAGGTAACGGAGGATGTGTTCGAAAGCCCTGCAAGCATTGTCTTCGACGAGGCCGAAAACCGTATGCATACCATCAAGGCCGTAATGGTCGCCACTCTCGGAGACTAGTATGAAACGCCTGATCATCAGTTTGCTGGCAATGGCGCTCTGCGCCGGAGCTTTTGCCCAGTGGCAGATTGATCCCGCGGATTATCGGATCTCGCGGAAAGACCTTGCCCGTGCCAGGGAAATACTAGATGCGAGGGCCCCTTTGCCCGCCGCGGACGGCAATCTGGTATTTCCTAATCCGGCGCCGGGTGCGCAGTGGTTCCCTTCCGCCAGCCTCGGCCTTTTCCTCCATTGGGGGATACATTCCATGATAGGCGCACAGCCGTCGTGGAATATGATAAAGGATTACGAATGGGGAGGGGAGTATCATTCCCGTCAGGAATACTACGATCAGGCTAATCATTTCGACCCTCAGGATCCGGATTTCTTCCGGCATTATCTGGGCGCCGCCCGCGATGCAGGGTTCAAATATGCGGTGCTGACCACCAGACATCACGACGGATATGCCCTCTGGCCTTCCCGCTATGGCATCGGCGTCAAGCAGTACATGCACGGGCGGGACCTTGTCCGTGAATATGTGGATGCCTGCCGCGAACTCGGATTGAAGGTTGGATTCTATTTCTCGCCGCGCGACTGGCATTATCCCGGAGACCGTCCCGATTCCGAATGGGACGTGGCCACATGGGGAAAGCGCGGACCGGTTAAGGATACGGTCCGGAACCGCAAGGACTTCGAGAAGTTCTTCGCGTATGTGCTCGCCCAGCTGGAGGAACTCCTCACTAATTACGGGAAGGTCGACCTTCTCTGGCTTGACGGAATGGGTTGGTACGGAATCCAGCCGCAGGAACTCTGCACGGAGGAAGTCTACGCGTGGATACGCAGCCTGCAGCCGGATATCGTAATCAATGACCGCTGGGCGAACATAGTGAATCCCGACAACCCCGGAGGAACCTCCATGAGGATAGGGGATTTCACCACTCCGTTCGAATGCCTGACCCCTACGTACGTGCCGTCACAGTGGTGGGAGCATTGCCATATCTGGACAGGCAAAGGAGGCGGATGGGGCTACAACACCAAAGGCGTCTTCCGCCCCCTCAGCTGGTTCATGGAGGAATTCGTCGCATCCAGGTCTCTGGGCGGCAACTTCCTTCCGAACGTAGGTCCCTCCGGGGCCGGTGACATGCATCCCAACTTCTACAGGCAGATATCCTTGCTCAAGGACTGGATGGCCACCGGCGAGGAGTCGCTGATTGGTTGCGGACCCACTCCCGGTGTGGAGCGCAGCAATGTGCCTCTGACAACCCGCGCCACCCATTCCGGGCAGAATCCGGAATCTTCGGATATCTGGTACGCCCACGTGCTGCCTGGTTTCAAAGGGCAGGTGAGTGTCAAGACGGACAGGAGACCATACAGCGTGACTCTGCTTCGCACCCGCGAAAAGATAGACTGCATTTATCGCGACGGCTTCCTGAACTTCAAGCTGCCGGAGGCTATGCGCGGAGATATTAACGATGTGGTCAAGATATGCTTTTCCGCCAATCCTACCGAACTTGATCCGGTGAAGGATGCGGCGAAGATGAAATCCAAGAAACTGCTGCTCTTCGATCTTGACGCCACTCTTACCGAACACCGCATGCCTCTTGAGCCGGCTGCGAGGGAACTGATGGAAAAACTCTGCGAGAAGTATGACGTCGTGATGATGGCCGCAGGCAATTGCCCGCGCGTATATCATCAGATGGGCGACGTCCCTGTGCCGATAGTAGGCAATTACGGTATGCAGGAGAGCGCAATTGTCGACGGGGAATTCAGGATCATCCGCGAGGATACCGCTCCGGCCGACACGGCTTTCTTCGACAAGTGGTGCCGGTACTTCCGCGAGAAGTACGGGTATACAGCCTATCAGGGCGATCCCATAGAATATCACGCCAGCGGAATGGTCACTTTCGGCCTGCTCGGGACAGCCCCCGACAAATACGAAAAACTGAAATTCGACCCCGACAAGGCCAAGCGCAGGGCGATGTATCCCGAAGTGCTGAAGGTATTCAAGGACTATGCTGTCTACATCGGTGGGTCGACTTCCTTCGATTTTACTCCGAAGCAGTACAACAAATTCGACGCAGCCCTCCGATATGCACACGAGCATGGATACAGTCTCGACGAATGCCTGTTCGTCGGTGACGACATCGATGACGGCGGCGGCGACTCTCACATCCGCCTCTATGGCATGGACTACATCCGTATCTACGACTACAGCAAGACCCCGGCCATGCTGAGGTTCATGTGGGAGTAGCAGATGCAGCCCCGCACCTACATAGCCATCGATCTCAAGTCATTCTACGCATCCGTAGAGTGCGCCGCCCGCGGGCTCGATCCTCTGCTCACCAACCTGGTCGTGGCGGATGCATCGCGCACGGAAAAAACCATCTGCCTTGCCGTATCCCCTTCGCTGAAGGCTTACGGGATACCCGGCAGGGCACGTCTTTTCGAGGTGGTGCAGCAGGTGAAGAAGATCAATGACGCCCGCCTTCGGAAAGCGCCCGGCCGTCGTTTCTCCGGAGTGGCCACATACGATCCGGACGTGAAATCCGATCCTTCCAAGGCTCTTGGTTATCTCATCGCCCCTCCCCGTATGAGGCACTATATGGAGACCAGCGCAAAGATCTACAATATCTATCTCAAGTACGTTTCGTCGGAGGACATACACGTATACTCCGTGGACGAGGTGTTTATCGATGCGACCCAGTATTTGAGGATATACGGCCTGAGCGCCCACGACCTGGCCATGAAGATGGTGAGGGACGTGCTGTCCGAAACCGGGATAACGGCGACAGCCGGCATAGGTACAAATATGTATCTCGCCAAGATAGCGATGGACATAGAGGCCAAGCACAGCGATCCGGACAGGGACGGGGTGCGTATCGCCGCCCTAGACGAGATGAGTTTCCGCCGCAAGTATTGGGACCACCGGCCGCTTACGGATTTCTGGCGTATCGGGCACGGGCTTGCCAGACGCCTGGAAGAAGGCGGGATGATGACCCTCGGCGATGTCGCCCGCCGTTCTTTGACAAATCCGGAATCGTTATACAGGATGTTCGGGGTGAACGCGGAATTGCTGATAGATCATGCCTGGGGATGGGAACCCTGCCTGATTTCGGATATCAAGGCATACAGGCCCGAGGAGCACAGCCTGAGCAACGGGCAGGTGCTCAGCGAACCGTACACTTTTGCCAAGGCCAGAGTGGTCGCGCTGGAAATGACCGATTTGCTGGTTATGGAGATGGTTTCCAAGAAACTTGTGGCGGACCAGATGGTGCTGACGGTGGGATACGATACCGAGAGCCTTTCCGACAAGACGGTCGCCGTGAAATATCATGGGCCTGTGACAAATGACTGGTATGGGCGTCCAGTGCCTAAGCCTGCGCACGGTTCGGTGAACCTGGGGCGCCAGACCTCTTCCACGGATCTTATCATGAAGGCGATGGGGGAACTGTTCGACAGGACGGTCGACAGGAATCTTCTCGTCCGCCGAATGTATGTAGTTGCAAATCACATAGTTGACGAGAATGCGGCTGACGGGGTCCAATTGGATCTTTTTGAGGAAGAACCTGATATGGAACGCGAACGCAACCGTCAGGAAGCGATATTGGAAATACGCAGGAAGTTTGGCAAGAACGCCATCCTCAAGGGGATGAATTTTGAAGAGGGCGCCACTGCCAAAGACCGCAACAAGCAGATTGGAGGACACAAGGCATGAGCAAGTACGATGACATCATAATGCTGGAGCATCCTGAACCTGATCCGACGAAGCATCCTCGGATGTCCAGACGCGACCGTGCGGCCCAGTTCGCTCCTTTTGCCGCCCTGACTGGTTTTGGGGACATTATCAGCGAGACGTCCGAGCTGCACGACGCAGAGTTCTGATCTTACGGTTTATTCTTTTTTCAGTTCTATCGCCGGATTCGTCTTCGCCGCCTTCAGCGTCTGCCAGAGGACAGTTCCAAAGGCGATGGTCAGCGAAATCAAGGCAGCCACCACGAACATCCATCCGTATCCTTCAACACGGTAGGCAAAGCGCTCCAGGTACACTCGGGGGGGGCTGGAGGTCGAGGGTTCCACTACCATACTACAATAAAATAGGTTCATCCCGAAAGGAATGAACCTATTTTAGCGGTGCGGAAGGGACTCGAACCCTCGACCTCCGGCGTGACAGGCCGGCATTCTAACCAGCTGAACTACCGCACCAGC
>Ga0256407_10001471_pt1 | contig 49480 bp, 45 predicted proteins | sample RumenRJG_04DNA_FD_193489 | JGI IMG/M metagenome (GOLD analysis project Ga0256407, IMG submission 193489) | Bovine rumen microbial communities from Lethbridge, Alberta, Canada - RJG_04 | ecosystem: Host-associated > Mammals > Digestive system > Stomach > Rumen | place: Canada: Alberta...
CCGAGAAGCTCCTCTGCATTCTCAATCTTGCGGTTCGGCTTGTAATCATAGAGCACGATGGGATGTTCCGCATCGCCGCTCGTCCGGTACAGCCACATATAGCTCTTCGCCTGCGCTTTCTTGCCCGGTTCCCGGAGCACCTGCAGCGTCGTCTCGTCGGCATGCAGTACATCTCTGCAAGTCAAACGTCGGCGCAGTTCCTCGTAGATCGGTTCCAGATAGTCCTTTGCGCAGCGCAGCATCCAGTTGGACATCGTCTGCCGGGACAGCCAGAGCCCCTGGCGGATGAAATCACGCTCCATCCGGTAGATCGGACTGCCCATTACGTACTTCTGCGTCATCAGAAAAGCTACCGCCTCCGGCGAGGCGAAGCTGCCGGAGATCAGCGCCTTGTCCTTCGGCGCTTCGGCAATGGGGACTTCGGTATTCTCCTGCTTGCATTTCGGACAGGCATAGGTATAGTACCAGTCCTCATGGATCGAGATTTCCGGCTTCCTAATCACGAGAGCCCGGCGTACCTCTTTGCCAATCTCAACCATCGTCTCGCCGCATTCCGGACAGATCAGCTCATCGCCTTCCAGACGGTGCTCCACCACCTCGACGGGCGTATCCTCGGGCACGATGTCCGTCACCGTGCCGGTGCGCTTTCTGGGCTTGCGCTCAGAGTCGTCTTCAACGGCTGCGTTCAGTTCTTCCTCAGACGGTATTTCCGGCTCCTCGGCATCGGCAAAAAGTTCCGCCTCGTTCATGGTGCGTCCGAACCCGTCCATGACGAGCTGCTCCTGCTGTTCAGAGGTGAAAGCGTACTTCCCGTGCTTGGCAAGGATATATTGCTCAGTCAGCCAGTTGAGTTTCTGCTCCAGCTCGGCGTTGTGCTCTTTCAGCGCCTCATATTCCGCGCGCAGAGCCTCATATTCCATGCGGGAGACAGTCCCCATCTCTGCCGCACTGCTTGTCACGATCTCATTCCTGCTCATGGCTTAATGATACCAGAAACTCGCTCAAAACGCCATAGATTTCGTTTTTGCGTCAAGCAAGCCATCCGTCATTTTACCTGTGGAGAACCATACGGAATCAGAGGACGCTTATCAACAATATTATAATAAATTGTACCTTGAAGAACCAGAGAAATACCGCTAACAATTCCCTCTAAATAAGAACTGCGGTAAGAATCCATAAGGGAAGAATAATAACCGCAATAACGAAGAAGTTGTGAATAAGTAGGACGAGATACGACCGCCCGACTGAAACTCGACGACCTTATGAATACGACGGAAAAACGCTTGACGAGATTCACGGTCAACATTCATGTACTGTTCATCCGGGGGGATATTGGTAAGGATAAAGACCTTGCTATAACACGCTTGGCGATTAAAATACCGACAAGGAAGAAGCAGAGGGTAGCCATCCAGATAGTTCAACATGTCACTATGTTTCAAACCACCACGGAATTCCTCAAAAATCAAAACGTCTTGACCGTCATACGTATCAAACGGATGTTTATAGTCCGTGACACGATAACAATTCTCATACCCAAATTGCTCCATGACGGAGCGGGTTTTACCAGCACCAGTTTTGCCGAACATGTAGGTGGTAAAAAGATCGCGCCACTTCTTTGCATATTCAGCATCACGGTACATTGAACGTACACGTTCAATCTTTTCAAGGTCTTTGTATGTAGACGGAACGACATCAATGATATCTTCGTTTGAAGCACCGAGACGAATCATATTGACGACCATTTCAGCCGCCGAGGATTTACCTTGATGTTCGTCCGGGCAAGTGCCAAACTCATAGAACGTATCAGAGAAATTGATACCTTGATGACGCTTTCCCTTTTTATCGGTATAATCGTAATTGCCGTTTTCGTCCTTATTGAACTTTTCGCCGTCCTTAAGAACATACGCGCGATTTTCTTGACACGTGCCATATGCAACCTCGCGGTGCATGTTCGGGAAAAGATTGTTGATCTGGCGCGCAGTAAAAGGTGAATTGCGAAAAATAAAAACATGCGTATGGCGGGTCTCGCACTCGTCGCCCTCTTCGTCACACATGCACCAATAGAGCGAACCGCCTTTTACGCTGGACATGAGCGCTATGATAGCGTCATGGGATAAATCATGCTCAAGAGGGTTATTGATGGTAATTTGCCACTTGCGGGACTGTTTCAAGTCCAAAGCTTCCGAATCAGCCATATTAGACACTCTTCTCTCTCAAAAGTGAAAAATACAAAAATACAGAAGTGCAGGGGGGTAATACTGACCCCCCTGCACTTACCGCCGCTATTGCGGCGGTGGATTCAGTTTGCTACCGGGCAAAGGGGGATTTTGACGCAGATGAATACACCAAGGCTTGAACCTGCACTTGAAAACACAGTAAAATGTGTTATACCAAGGACAATGGCCGTCAGCCGTTGTCTGTATTCCGTTGCGCGGTTCAGCCGACAGGCGTGAACTCGACGACATAGCCGCGCTGATTGAATTCCACGTTGTATTCCTTGCCGATAGCGATGTTGGCAAAGTCGTACATGCCGGGGTCGAGGTTGAGCGTACAGGCCGCCTGACCCTCGACGCCGTTCTCTTTGCCGAGATAGTGAAGCTGATTGAAGTTGTAGGGATTGCCGGTGCGCTTTGCGACACCCACACGATGAGCCTTGCCGAGAACTTTGATTTTCATGCTGACACACTCCTTCTACCGAATTGTTTCACCCTGCCGGGTGTTTAACTAGGAGTGTAAACTAACACTGCTGCTATCTTCCTGACATTGGGTTTGACAGAAGGGATTTTTTCTTCTATAATACCTCTGTTATTGACAAATTTCGGAAAGGAGGGCGGTTTATGGATATTCAGCTCTTTGCCGTGAAACTGGACCGCCCTCTGACGGATGAAGAAACGGACGCGCTTTTGCGCATCATGCCGGATGAGCGGCGGGCGCGGCTGATGCGCATGCCGAAGAGCGAGCTGCGGCAGGAGCCGCTGTGCGCCTACGGCATCCTCTACATGGCGCTGCGCGCCATGTACGGCTGGAAGATCCTGCCGCGGATGCACTACAGCAAGTACGGCAAGCCAGGGTTCGAGGACTTCCCCGAAGTGCAGTTCAACATCAGCCACACCCGCGGCGCGGTGCTGGTGGGGCTGCACGACGAGCCGCTGGGCGTCGACATCGAGCGTATCCGCCCCGTGAGCGAGCGGACGATGCAGCGCATCGCCGGCACGACCACCAAGCAGGACTTCTTCGAAAGCTGGGTCCGCCGCGAGAGCCGCAGCAAATGGAACGGCGCGGGCCTGAGCTCCATCCGCGAGGAGGAGAGCCCCGCCATGCGCGGCGAGCGCATCATCTATCTGGAGACCTTTCCGAACTACGCGGCCTGCGTCTGCACGCACTCGGACGCGCACGTCGCGGACGTGCGGACGTTCACCGTCAAATGAATCGAAAAAGAGGGGCGACGCCCCTCTTTTTTGCTGCTGTTTTGGTTTACTGCGCGTCCTTGAGCAGGTTTTCGCCCGCCTTGTAGATATCTCCCGCGCCGACGGTCAGAATCAGGTCGCCGGGCCGCGCGACTTCGCGCAGCGTCTCCGTCACCTTGGCGAGCGTCGGGCAGTAGATCGCGCCGGGGATCTCCCGGGCGAGGTCGTTCGACGAGACGCCGAGGTCGTTCTGCTCGCGGGCGGCGTAGATCTCGGCGAGGATCACCACGTCCGGCGCCTTCAGCTCCTCCACGAACTCGCGGAACAGCGCGTGCGTGCGGGAGTAGGTGTGGGGCTGGAACGCGCAGACGATACGCTGATACGGCAGCTTTTTGGCCATCGCGAGCAGCGCGTGCAGCTCGCCGGGGTGGTGGGCGTAGTCGTCGTAGACCGCCGCGCCGCGGTACTCGCCCTTCTTCTCGAAGCGGCGGCCCGCGCCGTGGAAGGTGGCAAGGCCCTGCGTTACCGCCTCACCCGGCAGCCCCAGCAGATACGCGCCCGACGCCGCAGCGAGGGCGTTCATGATGTTGTGCTCGCCGCCGACGTTCAGCGCGACGTGGGCGTAGACCGCGCCGCGGATGACGACGTCGAATTCCGGAAGGCCGTCCGTCCAGACGATATGCTCCGCATGGCAGTCGGCGGACGCGTCGTTCAGACTGAACCAGAACACGCTGCGCGCATAGCCCGCGAGCGTCTCCCGCGCGCCGGCGTCGTCCCGGTTCGCCACGACGCAGCCGCGCTCGGGCACCAGCTCCGCGAACTTGCGGAACGAGCGCTCCACGTCCGCAAGATCCTTGAAGAAGTCGAGATGGTCGGCCTCCACATTGAGGATGACCGCCACGGTGGGGAAGAAGCTCAGAAACGAGTTGCAGTATTCGCAGCTTTCGGCGATGATGGTGTCGCCGTTTCCGACGCGGTAGCCCGCGTGCAGCAGCTCCAGCGTGCCGCCGATCATCACCGTCGGGTCTTTCTCCGCCGCCATGAAGACGTGCGTCGCCATGGAGGTCGTGGTGGTCTTGCCGTGCGTGCCGGCGATGCACAGCGCGTTTTGATAGCCCTTCATGATCGCGCCCCAGGCCTGCGCCCGCTCAAAGACGGGGATGCCGCGCGTGACCGCGCCGGAGATCTCGGGGTTGTCGTCGTGGATGGCGGCGCTGCGGATCACGAGGTCGCAGTCGCCGAGGTTCTCGGCCGCGTGGCCGACGGCGACGGGGATGCCCAGCGCGCGCAGACGCTCCACCGCGGGGCTCTCGTTCATGTCGCTGCCCTGCACCTGCACGCCCATGCCGTGCAGCACCTCGGCCAGCGGGCTCATCGAGACGCCGCCGATGCCCGCAAGATGCGCGCGCCTGCCGGGGGTAAGATAAGCGGAAATGTCCATATTTCAGATCCTTTCGGGGATTTGCAAAAATCAACTGATATAGTATAATATACCCAAAGCAAAAGTGCAATGCTCGTTTTTCGGGAGATTTCGATGAAAGTTCCGGATTATGTCAACTCAATACTGGAGCGCTTTTCCGCCGCCGGCTTCCGCGCGTACCCCGTGGGCGGCTGCGTGCGCGATCTGCTGCTGGGCAAAACGCCGGACGACTGGGACTTGACGACCGACGCGAAACCGGAGGAAATGCTGGCGCTTTTCGGTCCGGCGGCGCACCCGACGGGCCTGCCGCACGGCACCGTGACGGTCGTTTCGGCGGGGCACAGCGTGGAGATCACGACGATGCGCCGCGACGGCGCGTACCGAGACAACCGCCATCCGGAAAGTGTTATGTTTACCGACCGGATCGAGGAGGACTTGGCGCGGCGGGACTTCACGGTCAACGCGATGGCGCTCGCCGTGCCGCGCGGGGAAGAATTCGAGCTTTCGGACGGGACCGTGATCGACCCGTTCGGCGGGCGCGCCGATCTCGCGCGGCGCGTGCTGCGCTGCGTCGGCGACGCGCATCAGCGCTTTTCCGAGGACGCGCTGCGCATCCTGCGGCTGCTGCGCTTCGCCTCCGTGCTGAGCTTTGACGTCGAGGCGGAGACGGCGGCCGCCGCGCGGGAAACGCGCGCGCGGCTCGCGAGCGTGGCGTCGGAGCGGGTGTACGCGGAGCTTTGCAAGCTGCTCTGCGGGGAAAACGTGACGCGGGTGCTGCTGGACTTTCCGGACGTGCTGGGCGTCGTGATCCCCGAGCTTCTGCCCTGCGTGGGCTTCGACCAGCGCAATCCGCACCACTGCTTCGACGTGTGGGAGCATACGGCGCGGAGCGTCGGCGCAATCCCGCCGCGGCGGGAGCTGCGCTGGACGATGCTGTTCCACGACCTCGGCAAGCCGCGGTGTATGACGACGGACGAGGCGGGCGTGGGGCACTTTTACGGGCACACGGCGATCTCGGCGGCGATGGCGGAGGAGATCATGGCGCGGCTGCGCTTTGAAAAGCGTCTGACCGCGCAGGTGCGCGCGCAGCTGGAGTGCTTCGACGACCTGTTCCCGCCCGAACGCGCGGCGATCCATCGGGAGATGGCGAAGCGCGGGCGCGGCGTCACGGGCAGCCTGCTGCTGACGAAGCGGGCGGACAACGCGGCGAAGGCTCCGGAGGGACTGGAGCGGGCGCAGGAGCCGTGGCGCAGGGCGCAGCGGGTCTACGACGAGCTGGTCGCCGAGGGCGCGTGCTGCGCGGTCTCGGAGCTGGCGGTGACGGGCGACGATCTGCAGGCGGTCGGCTTTTGCGGCAGGGCCGTCGGCGCGGCGCTCTCCAAGCTGCTGGACGAGGTCGCGGCGGAGAAGCTGCGGAACGATAAGGTTGACATAATGAAACGCGCGGAGCGTTTGTACCGCTCCGGCTTCGGCAAAGAATAGCAAGGTCCGGCAAAGGATGGCACAAATGCGGCTCCGCGCGGCGGGGCCGTATTTATTGCTGCCTGTTCGTAAAAAATACCATATCTGGTAGACAAACCCGTTTTTTTCTGCTATGATATCTTTGGTAGGATACAGATATTATGTAAATGCAGGAGCAGGCATGCACGAGGAGCAGCAAAAAAAGAATATCCGCACCGTGGGCATGATGATGGCGCTGACGCTGTTGGGCAAGGTGCTGGGGCTGGTGCGCGACATGCTGCTGGGGCACACGTTCGCCACCGGCATGGCGGCGAACGCCTTTCTGACCGCGAGCCGCATTCCGCGCAACTTCTTCGACGCGATCTTCGCCTCCGCCATCTCGGCGAGCTTCATCCCCGTGTTCAACGAGTATCTCGAAAAGCACGGCAAGGACGAGGCGTTCCGGCTCTCGAGCGCGTTCATCACGGTGATGACGCTGCTGACGGCGACGCTCAGCACGCTCGGCATGCTCTTCGCCGCGCCCATTACGGCGCTGCTCGCGGACGGCTTCGACCCCGCCACCGCCGCGCTCTGCACGTCGCTGCTGCGCATTTTGTTCCCGCTGATGCTCTTCACCGGCCTCGCGTTCTCGCTGGTGGGCATTTTGCAGTCGCTGGGCGAGTTCAACATTCCGGCGCTGCTCTCCGCCGCGTCCAACGCGGTCATCATCCTCTACTATTTGCTGTTTGTCGAGCGCTTCGGCGTTTACGGTCTCGCCGTCGCGTTCCTGCTCGGCTGGCTGTCGCAGGTGCTCATCCAGCTGCCCGCGCTGCGCCGGTTCGGCTACCGCTGGCGGCCGTCGCTGCGGCATGAGGGGCTGCATAAAATCTTTCTGCTGGCGGGACCGGTGCTGGTGAGCACGTGGATCCAGCCGCTCAATCTGACCATTGCGACGCGCTACGCTTCTCACATCGCGGGCGGAGCCAGCGCGCTGGAATACGCCAACACGCTCTACACCATCGTCGCGGGCGTTTTTGTGCTGTCCGTCGCGAACGTCATCTTCCCCGAGATGTCGCGCTACGCGGCGCATGCCGACGACGCGGCGATGGGGGAGAGCATCGCCGGCACGCTGAACGCCATGCTCTTCCTGCTCACGCCGATGGCGGTGGGCCTCGCGGTGCTCTCCAAGCCTGTGGTGCGCCTGCTCTACGAGTGGGGCGCGTGGGGCGCGGAGTCCACGGCGCTGACCGCCGGAGCGCTCTCGTTCCTCTCGCTCGGCATGATCGGCTACGGCGTGCAGATCATCCTGAGCCGCGTGTTCTACGCCGAGCAGAAGGGCGTCACGCCGCTGCTCTCGGGCGTCGCGTCCGTGGCTGCGAATATAATATTATGTCAACTTCTTGCGCCCGCCTTCGGGCTGCGCGGACTGGCGGCCGCCTCGGCGGTCAGTCTGGTCGTGCCGGCGCTGATCCTGCTGTTCGCCGCGGCGCGGCGGTACCGCGGTCTGCTCCGCGGCGGGGCGGTCGCGGATTTTGCGAAGATGCTCGTCTGCGCGGCGGCGATGGGCGCGGCGGTGCGGTTTGCGCACGGCGCGCTGGCGGCGCGCCTCGGAGATACGCTGGTCTCCCGCGTCGCGCTGGTGGCCGCGCCGACGCTGCTGGGCGTATTGGTCTATATCATTTTGACGATCCTGCTGCGCGTCAGCACCGTCGCGCAGATCAGGGCGTTGCTCGGGAAAAGGAGAGCGTGAACGCTTATGGTACAGGAAAGCTTGATCCTCGGGACGCTTTGGCGCGTTCTGAGCGCGGTCGGAGGCGCGCTGGCGCGCTCGCCGGTCGGACGCGGGTTTGACGCGCTCTGCCGCTGGTTCGGCGCGCGCTGGCGCGAGAGCGTCATCGTCGGGTGGTTCTGCTCGCCGCGCTGCTGCCGCGATACGGCCCCGGCGGTGCCCGGGCGGCTGCGGACGTGGGCGTGCTGGCTGTTCGGCAAGCTGAAGCTCGATCGTCTGTTCGAGGGCAGCATCTTCCTCCAGAGCTACGTCTGGTGCGCGCTGGCGGTGGCGCTCTCGCCGCTGCTGCCGACGATGGCGGTGCTGGGGCTTGCGCTGGTGGGCTGCGGGTCCTGCGCGCTGCGGCTCATCCGCGACGGCGGACTGTGGCTGCGGCGGATGCCGACGGCGCGGCTCATCGCGCTGTACGCGGCGCTCTATGTCGTGGGGACGCTGACCTCCGTGGACGTGCGGGGCAGCCTGCCCATCGGCGTCCTGACGGTCGCGCTCATCGTCTCCTCCGTCGCGCTCTATAGAAGCGTCGACACCCGCGCGCAGTTCGACACGCTGATCGCGGCGATGGTCGCCGTCGGCGCGGCGGTGGCCTGCTACGGCATTTTGCAGTACAAGTTCCGCTGGGGCTATCAGTCGGCGGCGTGGGTGGACGAGGACATGTTCTCCGGCATCGCGTTCCGCGTCAGCTCCACGCTCCAGAACCCGAACATGCTGGGTCAGTACTTCACGCTGATGATCCCGCTGGGCGGGGCGAAGCTGCTCTCGAGCCGCGGCGTGTGGCGCAGGCTCTGGTACCTCGGCTGCTGCGGCGTGATGTGCGTGTGCATGATTCTGACCTTCTCCCGCGGCGCGTGGCTGGGACTGCTGTTCGCGGGGCTGCTCTTCTTCGTGGTGCTGGAGCCGCGGCTGCTGTTCCTCGCGCCGTTCGCGCTGCTGGCGCTCTGGTTCGTCCTGCCGGAGACGGTCATCGACCGCTTTGCCAGCATCGGCGACCTCGCCGACCGCTCGACCTCGTACCGCGTGAGCATCTGGCTCGGCACGCTCGCTATGCTGCGGGACGGCTACTGGCTCATGGGCGTCGGCCCGGGGGAGAGCGCGTTCAATCTGGTTTATCCGTTCTACAGCTATCACGAGGTCGTCGCGCCGCACTCCCACAACCTGTTTTTGCAGATGGTCGTGGACGCGGGCATCCTGGAGCTGCTGGCGTTTTTGTGGCTGCTGGTGCGCTATTACCGTGTGCTGGCGCACGCGCTGCGCGAGGAGACGGACAAGAAATCGCGGCTGTTCCAGATCGCCTTCGCCTCCGGCACGCTGGGCTTTCTCGTGCAGGCGATGACGGACTATTCGTTCTACAACTACCGCGTGATGTTCCTGTTCTGGGCGTATCTGGCGCTGGGCATGACCGCCGCGCGGCGGAGCGAGTTATCGACGGAAGGGGGATTGCTGACGTGATCCGTGTTCTGAACGTCATCAGCGACAGCAACGTCGGCGGCGCGGGCCGCGTGCTGCTCAACTACCTGCGCTATGCCGACGCCGCGCAGTTCGAAACGCTGATCGCCGTGCCGCGCGACAGCCTGCTCAAGGCCCCGCTGGAGGAGGCGGGCGGCCGGGTGTATGAGGTGGACGGCCTTGCCGAGCGCTCGTACCACAGAGACGACGTGCGGACGCTGGAAGCGCTCATCGACCGGGTGCGGCCCGATATCGTGCACACCCACGGCGCGCTCTCGGGCCGCATCGCGGGGCGGCGGCGCGGCAAGGCCGTCGTCTACACGCGCCACAGCGTCTTTCCCGTGCCGGCGAAGCTCAAGTACCCGCCGGGGCGCTGGGTCAACAAGCTTGTGAACGAGCACTACGCCGACCACATCATTGCGGTCAGCCCCGCGGCGAAGGAGAATCTGACCGACGCGGGCATCTCGCCGAAGAAGATCACGGTCATCCTGAACGGCGTCGCGCCGGTGGAGCGCATCGGCGAGGCCGAACGCGCCGCGCTGCGCCGGAGCCTCGTCCTCGCGCCGGGAGACTTCGTCGCCGGCATCGCCGCGCGCATCGAGCCGTACAAGGGGCATCTTCTGATCGTCGAGGCGGCGGAGGCGCTTCGCGCCGAGGGCCGGGCGATCAAGATCCTCGTCGCGGGCACGGGCTCCTATGAGGACGAGCTGCGCCGTGAGGTGGAGCGCCGCAATCTCGGCGACACGGTGCTGCTGCTGGGCTTTCGCAGCGACGTGGGCGCGCTTTTGAGCGTGATGGACGTGCAGCTCAACGCCTCGTGGGGCACGGAGGCCACCAGCCTCGCGCTGCTCGAGGGCATGAGTATGGGCCTGCCCGCCGTCGTGAGCGACTACGGCGGCAACCCGTGGCTGTTTGCGGACGGCGACAACGGCTTCGTGTTCCCGAGCGGGGACGCCGCGGCGCTGGCGAAGGCGCTTCGCCGCGCGATGGACGAGCCGGAGACGCTGGAGAGGATGCGCCGCCGCGCGACGGAGGTTTTCAGCGAGCGCTTTACGGGCGAGCAGTTCGCCCGAAACATAGAAGCCGTGTATCGGAACACGCTGGAGGAGAAACACCATGGAAACTAAAAAGACGAAGCTGCGCTTCAACATCTTTGACGTCGCCATCATCGCGCTGGTGCTGGCGGCATTGGCCGCGGCGCTGCTGCTGCGCGACCGCGCGGCGGGCGCCGAGACGGCGCGGAGCACTCGCCCCATCCGCTACACGGTGGAGCTGGCGAAGGTGCCGGAGAATATGGCCGAGCAGATGAAGCCCGGCAGCGCGGTCTACCGCTCGACGGACAGCGCGTATCTCGGCAAGGTCGTGGACGCGCGCTGCGTGCCCCATGTGGAGAACGAGTTCTCCTCCGCGGCGGGCGGCTTTGTGCGCTTCGAATACGCCGAGAGCTACGACGTCTACCTCACCGTCGAGGGCGAGGGCTACTCCACCGCCCGCGACATCGTGGTCGAGGGCGCGTCGCCGAAGATCTGCGGCGAGATGTACGTCAAGGGCAAGGGCTACGCCCGCATGGGCTACGTCTGCGCCATCGACCCGATGGACGCGCCGATCGTCGCCAACACCGAGGTCGGCACCGGCTCGCTGGAGGCGACCTACGTGATCCGGCTGGAGGACATGCGCGAGATGCTGCTGGACTGCGTCCACGTCGGCGACCGGCTCTATGAGAGCGTCACGAAGTCGCTGCTCGGCGAGGTGGTCGAGGTCTGGACGGAGCCCTACGGCGAGACGCACCCCATGGCCGACGGCACGGGGCGGTTCTGCGAAAAGCCGGACGTCTACAATCTCTACATCCGCCTCAAGGGCCGCGCGGTGGAGAAGGACGACGGCTACTATCTCGACGGCGGTACGGAGCTGAAGGTCGGCGCGGCGGTCATCGCGATATCGCAGTACGTCGACCGCACCGGCGTCTTCTATGCTCTGGAGAGCATCGATCGGGTGAACTGAGCGTTCCCTGCACGGAAAGCCTTGCGCGGAGGAGGAGCCGGATGAGCAAAAAAGTTTTGATGGTGCTGATGGGGCTGGAGATCGGCGGCGCGGAGACCCACGTCGTCGAGCTGTCCAAGGAGCTGCGCCGCAAGGGCTGGGACGTGGCGGTGGTGTCCAACGGCGGCGTCTATGAAAAGGAGCTGCGGGAGGCGGGCATCCGCTGCCACCGCGCGCCGCTGCACCGGCGCAACGTGTTTTTGATGCTGCGTTCGCTGGGCATCCTGCGCCGCGTCATCCGTGACGAGCGTCCGGACGTCGTCCATGCCCACGCGCGCATCCCGGCGTTTTTGTGCGGCATCCTGCATCGTTCGATGGATTTTCCCTTTGTCACCTCGGCACACTGGGTGTTTTATGTAAACGGAATCCTCAAGCGCATCGCCAACTGGGGCGAGCGCACCGTCGCCGTCAGCGACGACATCAAGACCTATCTCATCGACAATTACGGCGTGCCGGCGGAGCAGATCTCCGTGACGATCAACGGCATCGATGGGGAGAAATTCTCCCCCGACGTCTCGGGGGAGCGGGTGCTGCGGGAGTTCGGCCTCGACGGCGCGCAGCCCGTCATCTCCTACGTCAGCCGCATGGACGAGAGCCGCGCGCTGGTCGCGCGGCAGCTCATCGAGATCGCGCCGCGCCTGCGCGAGGCGATCCCCGGCGTGCAGCTGCTCATCGCCGGCGGCGGCGATGTGTTTGACGAGGTCAAGGCCGCGGCGGACGCCGCCAACGCGCGCGCGGGAGAGAACTACATCGCCATGACCGGCGCGCGCACGGACATCAACGAGATCGTCGCCGCGGGCGACCTGTTCGTCGGCGTCAGCCGCGCGGCGCTGGAGGCCATGGCGGCGGAAAAGCCCGTGCTCGTCGCGGGCAACGAGGGCTATATCGGCCTGTTCGGCGCGGACAAGCTCTCGCTCGCGCAGGAGACGAACTTCTGCTGCCGCGGCTGCGAGCAGTCGAGCGGCGAGCTGCTGTATCGGGACATCGTGCAGGCATTATGTAAACTTAACGATGCGCAGCGCGAGGCGCTCGGACGCTACGGGCGCGAGGTGATCCGCGAGTACTACTCGGTGGAGCGTATGGCGCGGGACTGCGAGGACGCGTATCGCGACGTGCTCGCGTGGCACACGCGGGTGGTGCTCTCGGGCTACTACGGCTTCCGCAACCTCGGCGACGACGCGATTTTGCTGGCGCTGCGGGATCGGCTGAACGAGACGATCCCGGGGGCGAAGCTGGTGGCGCTGTCCAAGCGTCCGGAGGAGACGCGCGAGCGCTGCCGCGTGGAGGCGGTGGACCGCTTCGACCCCTTTGCCGTGAGCCGCGCCATCCGCCGCGCGACGGTGTTCGTCAGCGGCGGCGGAAGTCTGCTGCAGGACCACACCAGCACGCGCTCGCTGCTCTACTACGCGGGGCTCATCCGCATGGCGAAGCGCCGCGGCAAGCCCGTCATGTTCTACGCCAACGGCATCGGACCGGTGGAGACGCCGCGCGACCGCGCGCGGGTGCGCGACGTGGCGGAGCTGGCGGACGTCATCACGCTGCGGGACAGCGAGTCCCTCTCCGAGCTGCGCGAGATGGGCGTGAAAAACGAACGCATCCGCGTGACCGCCGACCCGGTCTATTCGCTGCCGCAAGGGGACGCGTCGCGGGGACGCGCGCGGCTGGACGCGCTGGGCGTTCCGTCGGACCGCCCGCTCGTCGGCGTGTCGGTGCGCTTTGCCAAGGGTATGGAGCCGAACGTCGCGGAGTTCGCGCGCTTTTGCGACGCGGTGAGCGAGACGGCGGCGGTGGTGTTTCTCGTCATGCAGCAGCCGGGCGACGCGGCGGCGGCCGCGGCCATCCGCGCGCAGATGCGGACCGAGGCGTGGGAGATCGAAGCGCCCTACGACCCCGGCGCGATGACGGACATGATCGCCTGCATGGACGCTGTGGTCAGCACGCGGCTGCACAGCATGATCTTCGCCGCCTGCGCGCTCGTTCCGGCCATCGCCGTGGTCTACGACCCGAAGGTGGGCGCCTGTGCGAAGGCGCTGGGCCTGCCGGAGGCCGGTACCCCCGCGGCGTTTGACGCGGACGCGGCGCTGCAAACGCTGCGCGCGCTGCGCGCGGACCGCGCAGCCTGCGTCGAGCGGCTGCGGGAGACGGTGGACGCGCTGCGCGAGCGCGCGGCGGAGAACGAGACGGCGTTCGTCGAGCTGCTGACGGGCGACGCGGGATAAACAGACGAAAACAGAAAAGGAACGGCTGCGATCAGCCGTTCCTTTTTTTGTAGGTGAGATAGCCCTCCAGCATCAGCGAGGCGGCGACCGCGTCCACGGTCTTTTTCCGCTCCTTCGCGCGCTTGCCGTTGGCGGCGAGGATGTTGTGGGCGTCGACGGTGGTGCGCCGCTCGTCCCAGAGCGTCACGGGCAGCCCCGTCGCCGCGCGAAGCGTCTCGGCAAAGGCCTCGGCCTTCTCGGCGCGGACACCGCGGGAGCCGTCCATGTTGATGGGGTGGCCCAGCACCAGCTCCGTGACCTCATGCTCCGCCGCCAGCTTTTGCAGCTGCCCGGCCACGACCTCGGGACGGTACGCCGTCACGACGGTGGAGAAGCCGCAGAGCGTTCCCGTGCGGTCGGAGATGGCGACGCCGGTGTGCGCGTCGCCGTAGTCGACGGCCATGATCTTCATGCTTCGCCCTCCGCTCCGCCGGGCGCCTCCGCCGGAGCTTCGGCTGCCGGAGACGCCGGCGCGGCGGCCTCCGTGGCCTCGCCCTGCCGACCCTTCATCTTGAGCTCCTCCCACTGCGCGCGGGTGATGAGCAGCTGGCGCGGCTTCGAGCCCTCGAACGGCCCCACGATGCCGCGCTCCTCCATCTGGTCCACGATGCGCGCGGCGCGGGAGTAGCCCAGCTTCAGCCGACGCTGGAGCAGGGAGGTGGAGGCCTGTCCGGTCTCGAGCACGACCTCGATGGCGGCGTTCAGCATCTCGTCGGCGTCGTCCGCGGGAGCGTCGCTCTCGGCGGCATTGCCGCCCTTGGCGCCGCCGCGCTCCTTCTCGGCGACGTTCTGCTCGATCTTGTCGATGACGTCCTTGTCGTAGCTGGCCTCGCCGTTTTCCTTGACGAAGCCGACCACGCGGTCGATCTCCTCCGCGGAGATGAAGCAGCCCTGCACGCGGCGGGGCTTGCCCTCGCCCAGCGGGGCGTAGAGCATGTCGCCCTTGCCGACGAGCTTTTCCGCGCCCGCGTTATCGAGGATGATGCGGGATTCGAGGCTGGACGCCACGGCGAAGGCGATGCGGCTCGGGATGTTGGCCTTCATGAGGCCGGTGATGACGTCGGCGCTCGGGCGCTGCGTCGCGATGACGAGGTGCATGCCCGCGGCGCGGCCCATCTGCGCCACGCGGCAGATCGACTCCTCGACCTCCTTCGCCGCAACCAGCATCAGATCCGCCAGCTCGTCGATGACGACCACGACGGTGGGGTACTTCACCAGCTCCGGATCGGTCTCGGCCAGCTTGTTGTAGGCCGAAAGCTCCTTGACGCCGTGGTTGGAGAAGATCTGGTAGCGCTTCATCATCTCGTACACCGCCCACTGCAGCGCGCCGGCGGCCTTCTTCGGGTCGGTGACGACGGGGATGAGCAGATGCGGGATGCCGTTGTAGGGCGCAAGCTCCACCATCTTCGGGTCGACCATGATGAAGCGCACGTCCTCGGGCGTGGACTTGTAGAGCATGGAGACGATGAGCGAGTTCGTGCACACCGACTTGCCCGAGCCGGTGGTGCCCGCGATCAGCACATGCGGGAAGCGCGCGATGTCGCCCACGATGGGGCTGCCGTTGATGTCCTTGCCGACCGCGAAGGCGACGCTGGACTTGTGGTTCGTGAACGTCTCGGAGCCGAGCACGTCGCGGATGTGGACGGGCGTGACCAGCTTGTTCGGCACCTCGATGCCGACGACGGAGATCTTGTCGGGGATCGGCGCGATGCGCACGCCCGTGGCGCCGAGCGCGAGGGCGATGTCGTCCTGCAGGTTGGTGATCTTCGAGAGCTTGACGCCCTGCTCGAGCGTGAACTCGTAGCGCGTGACGCTGGGGCCGCGCACCACGTCGCCGGCGGCGGCCTCGACGCCGAAGCTCTTGAGCGTGTCCGCGAGGCGGCGGGAGTTGTTGCGCAGCTCCGCGCCCGCGGCCTCCGTATTGCCGACCACGCCCTGCTCCAGCAGTGTGATGGGCGGGTAGCGGTATTCGGGAGCGGCCTCCGCCGCGGCTTCGATCTCGGCGGTCACCTCCGCGGTGGCCTTCTCCACCTCCGCGGCGCTGGCCTGCTTGTCCGATTTCGGCTCCGCGGGCTTGGGCGGCTCGATGGGATCGAGCTTCGGCACGGGCGCGGGCCGCGGCGGTTCGACGGGCTTCGGCGGCTCGACGAACGCGGCAGGCGCCGCGTCGGCGACCGTCTTTACCGGCTCGACCGGCGCAGCCTTCGGCTCCGCGGCGGGCGCGTCCAGCACCTCGTCCGGCGTGCGGACGCGGTCGGACTTCTTGCGGAAGAAGCCGGCGCCGCCGGCGGCAAACGGGGAGGCCTTCTCCTCCTGCTCCGGCTCGCTCCGCGGCAGCGGATCGTCGACAGGGATGTCGATGCTCGAGCGCGCGCGGGTGAATTTCGCCGGGCGGGCGGGCACGACCTCCCGCTGCGGCTCGCGGGGCGCAGGCTCCTCCGGCTCCTCGTAGGGGACGAACTCGTGGCTCTTCACCGCGTCTACGACGCCAGCGGGCGTCAGCCGCAGCGCCACCATGAAGCACGCGACAAAGGCGACGACGAAGACGACCAGCGAGCCGACCTTGCCCAGCACGGCATGGAAGCCCACAGCCAGCGCGCCGGAGAGTACGCCGCCGGATTCCAAGGCAAGCCCCGAGGCCCACAGCGCGGGGATCAGCCCCGCGGACTCGACCGCGCCCTCCAGCGTGGCGGCGTGGACGACGGCGCCCAGCGCCACGGGCAGCAGCAGCGCGCAAACGACGTGCGGCGCGACGCTGCGCCCGCGGTGGAAGATCAGGACCCACGCGGCGATCAGCAGCGAGGGTACCGCGACATACCAGCCCCAGCCGGTCAGACCGCGGCAGAGCAGGTAGAGCCACTTGATGAACAGCGCCTCATGCTGGAAATACCCGATGCCGACGAACAGCGCCAGCAGCAGGCAGACCGCGCCGCCGACCTCGCGGCGGACGGGCTGCTTTTTCGGCGGCGCCTTGCGCTTGCCGCCGCTGCGGGAGGACGCGGCGGAGCGGGAGGACGCGGCTCTTTTCGGCGCGCTGCCGCCGGATGCTTTCTTCTGTGTTGCCATGTATGTATCGAACTCCTTCAAAGATTATTACTCCGGCAATTTCATTTCTCTGCAATGGAAGATGCTTCGTATTGCCGGAGTAATCATTGCCATGCCTTGCGGCTGCCGCTTTCGCGGCGAGCAAGGCGGCCTTGTATCATGCCCATGATGCGGCGATCCTGTGTTGCCGCATCATTACCCGACGAGGGTGAAGATCAGAACCAGAATGCCGACGGCCCAGCAGTACCAGGCGAAGACGCCGAAGCGCCCCTTGTCGGCGATGTAGCGCAGCAGACGGAGGCAGGCGTAGCCCACCGCCGCCGCGACGGCGACGCCCGCGAGGTAGACCGGCACCTCGCTCCACGTGACGCCGAGCTCGATCGCGTCCTTGAGCGAGAGAATGCTCGCGCCGAGCACCGCGGGGATCGAGAGCAGGAAGGAAAAGCGCACGGCGAAGCGCCGCTCATAGCCGGAGAAGCAGCCCGCGGAGATCGTCATGCCCGAGCGCGAGATGCCGGGGCAGGTGGCCGCCGCCTGCGCGAGACCGACGATCAGCGCGTCGGTCAGCTTCGCGTTTTTTTCGGTCTTGCGGCCCTTGCGCACGCGGTCGCACAGCCAGAGCATCACGCCCGTGAACAGCAGCGCGCAGCCGACAAAGAGCATATTGTCGCCGAGGCCCTGGATCGCGTCCTTAACCGGCAGGACGACGAACAGCGGCAGCGTGCCGACGATGATGAGCAGGATCAGCCGCCGCGCGGGCGGGATGCGCTCCGGCGTCGAATGATGCACGAGGTCGCCGATCCCGCGGAAGAACTCCAGGATCATTTCGCGGATATCGCCCCAATAGGCGGCGAACACGGCGATCAGCGTGCCGAAGTGGAGCAGCACGTCAAAAAACTCCGGGATCTCAGCCGCGCCCTCCATGCCGAGCAGATGCTCCGCAATGGCGAGGTGGCCCGAGCTGGAGACCGGCAGGAACTCCGTCACGCCCTGAATGACGCCCAGCAGGATGGAATGAAACAGACTCATGGTCGTCGTCCTTTCTGCACATACTCTTACATTTACATTATAGCACAACGGTATGGAAAATACCACCATGTTTTTTCAGATTCTGCGCCCTGCCGCCGACCGCCGTGTCACAGAGTACGGGCCGTCGCCATACACTGCATCGAGAGAACAGGCGGGGAGGTGAGACGATGGCCTATTCCGACCGGGAGCTCCTCGCGCGGCTGATCGAGTGCGAGGCGGGCGGAGAGGGCGACAACGGCATGAAGGCCGTGGCGGGCGTGGTGATGAACCGCGTCGAGACGGCGGGCGGCGAGTACGCCCGCATCGGGCAGCGCAGCATCCGCAAAATCATCCTGCAGCCCGGACAGTTCGTCTGCGCAAGCGACATGGTGGGCGGGGTCTACAACCCGCAGAACATATACAACATGCAGCCCACGGACATACATTTTGAGATCGCCGACTGGGCGATTGCCGGCAACCGGCTGCCGGAGGTCGGCGAGGCGCTGTGGTTCTTCAACCCCTATTCGCCCGACTGCCGGCCCTTTTTCCCTACGGAGGTCGGGGAGTTCCGCGCCCGCATCGGCGACCACTGCTTCTATACGCCGACGCCGGCATATTATCTGACTTGAAAGGACGGACGGTTATGATCGACAGAACAGCGGACGGGCGCGCCAGCGTGCCGGTGCATCAGAATCATTTCCACGGAAACGGTACCTGCGACGCCATGCGCGAGGCCAACAAGCGGGAGGATCGCATGGGCGTGCAGAACACGCAGAGCGGCAGTACGAATGGGCAGAACGGCGGCGCGTGGGCCGGCAATACGAACGGGCAGAACAGCGCCGCGCGGCCCTACACCGGCATGGAGAGCGAGATCGCGCCCTATTACGGCCAGACGGCGATGACGCCGTACAACGGAAACGGCGAGACGACGGCGGCGGAGGGCTACGACGACCCCGCCTACGGCCCCGGCCACGAGTGGACGAGCGAGGAAGAGAACGGCATGAACAGCGCGCCGCAGGACACCTTCGACGAGCCGCTGAACGCGGAGGAGGCGGCGCGCAGCTCCTGGCGGGCGCTGCTGGCGCGGAACGTCGGGCGCAACGTGCTGGTGCGCTTCCTCATGGGCACGCAGAACCTGATCACCGTCGAGGGAGAGCTCTACGAGGTCGGCAGCGACTACATCGTGATCTACCAGCCGCTCTGGGACAGTCACATCACGGCGGATCTCTACGCGGTGAAGTTCGTCGAGTTCCGCGAGCCGCCCGGGGTCGTGACGCTGGAATGATTTCAAAAAAATGCAGGCATTTTTTTGAAATAAGATTCGCTCCGCTTCCCGCACGCCGCAGGCGCACGGGCGCTTCGCGCAAAGAGTAAAATCCGACGCGCATGTCGTCGGGGTTTACGATCATACCCTTCGCGCCTGCGGGCGCGAATTCAGAAAGCAAAAAGAGAGCTTTTGCCATACGGCAAAAGCTCTCTTTTTTTAACGTTTTTACGCCTTCTTCGCAACCTCGACCAGCTTCGCGAACGCGACGGGATCGTTGATCGCCATCTCGCTGAGCATCTTGCGGTTGATCGTGACGTTCGCCTGCTTCAGGCCGTGCATGAACGTGGAGTAGTTCACGCCGTTGGCCTTGCACGCCGCGCTGATGCGGGTGATCCACAGGGAGCGGAAGTCGCGCTTCTTGAGACGGCGGCCGACGTAGGCGTAGGTCAGGGACTTCATGACCTGCTCGTTCGCCATCTTGTAGTGACGGGATTTGTTGCCCCAGTAGCCCTTGGCGAGCTTCAGGGTCTTGTTTCTTCTTTTGCGCGTCATCATCGCGCCTTTGACACGTGCCATATCTATAAGCCTCCTTCAGCGTATCTTCTCTTATTTGTAGGGGATCATCTTGCGGATCGTCTTCTCCGTCGTGGCGTCGGCATAGCCGCCGTGACGCAGTCTGCGGGTACGCTTGGTGGGCTTTTTGGTGAGGATGTGGCTCTTGAATGCCTTCGCGACTTTGACCTTGCCGCTCTTGGTGAGGTTGAAGCGCTTCTTGGCGCCGCTGTGGCTTTTCAGCTTGGGCATGGTTGGTTTCTCCTTTTCTGAAGTTACTTCCCCGCCTTCGGGGAGAGGAATATGGACATGCTGCGTCCTTCCATTTTGGGTTCCTTTTCGAGGTTGGCCAGCTCGTTCGTCTGCTCGGCAAAGCGGAGCAGCAGGTCGCGCCCGATCTCCGTGTGCGCCATCTCGCGGCCGCGGAAGCGGACGGAGACCTTGACGCGGTTGCCTTCGCTGAGGAACTTCTGGGCGTTTTTGAGCTTGGTATTGAAATCGCCGACGTCGATGCCGGGAGACATGCGCACTTCCTTGATCTCGACGACATGCTGGTTCTTGCGGGCTTCCTTCTCGCGCTTGCTCTGCTCAAAGCGGAACTTGCCGTAGTCCATGAGCTTGCACACGGGCGGATTGGCCTGCGGAGAGATCTTCACAAGGTCGAGGCCCTGCTCGTCGGCGATCTCCAGCGCTTTCGCGGCGGACATGATGCCGAGCTGCTCTCCCGTGGAGCCGATCAAACGGATCTCACTGTCGCGGATCTCATCGTTGAGCTGATGCACATTGCTGCTAATACCGAAGCACCCCCAAAACGGATTTTTGCAAACAAAAAACGGATACGCCGCACGCACCCGCAAAAGAAACACAAAAAGCCCGTCGCCGGCCTTTCTGCCTCTTGATTGACCCCTTCGCTTCGCTGGGGGTGAGAACGGATGCGCCGCTCTTCTTTGTTTTGCGGAGGTATCCTACCACGCGAGGACGCGTTTGTCAACATTTTTTTGCGCCCGCTTGTATATTTTTCCTTCACCGCGGCAACACTACCCCCTGTAGCAGAACTTCGGAAAGGAGGCTCGCATCATGAAGGGCAACCAGCAGAACAACCAGAACAACAACCAGCAGAACAACCAGAACAACAATAACAATCAGCAGAACACCAACCAGAACCAGAAGTGAAAAGAGCGCGGCTTATGCCGCGCTTTTTTTGCGCAAAAGGCTTGTATTTCCCGACTATCTACTATATAATGTGTTTCATTATGGGAATCAGGCCATAGATAAAGGGGTACCGCGCTTTGATGTTTCAGTCGATCTCACAATGGCTCCACGGTACGGCGGCGGGGAAGTTCCTGCTGACCATGCTCATCTCAATGGTTCCGGTGGCGGAGCTGCGCGTCGGCCTGCCGGCGGGCGTCGCCATGGGCCTGCCGATCCCGGCGGCGCTGCTGGCGGGCGTGCTCGGCAACATGGTCCCCGTGCCGTTCGTCATCCTGTTCATCCGCAGGATCTTCAAGTGGATACGGGTGCATCTGCCGAAGCTCGGCGGGCTGATCGACCGGATCGAGGGGCGGGCCTATGCGAAGCTCGGCAGCCGCGCTCTCGTGCGCTATCAGGCGTGGGGACTGCTGTTGTTCGTCGCGGTCCCGCTGCCGGGCACCGGCGCATGGACGGGCGCGCTCATCGCCGCGCTGATGGATCTGCGGCTCAAGAACGCGGTGCCGGTCATCTTCCTCGGCGTCGTGATCGCCGGCTTGATCGTGACCGCGCTTACATACGGAGTAACATCGATCATATGAAGATTCTCGTCGTATCCGATTCCCACGGGGACGTGGACAACCTCCGCGCCGCGGTGGAGCAGAGCAGCCCCGAGATGGTGCTGCACCTCGGCGACGGCTGGCGCGACGCCGAGCTTTTGGCGGCGCGCTATCCCGAGCTGCCGCTCGAGAAGGTGCCGGGCAACTGCGACTACCGCCGCGACGAGGCGGCCGTGCGGCTGCTGACGCTGGGCGGCAAGCGCATCCTGATCTGCCACGGGCACACGCTGGGCGTCAAGAGCAATCTTTCCATCCTGCTGCGCACCGCGCTGGAGCAGGGCGCGGACGCCGCGCTGTTCGGGCACACGCACAAGCCGCTGGTCGACATTCGCCGCGGCGTCGTGCTGCTCAATCCCGGCAGCATCGGCAGCTACAGCCGCCCGACCTACGCGACGCTGGAGATCGAGGGCGGGAAGTGCCTGCCCGCGACGCACGACCTCAAGCGCACATTCTGAAAGACCGAAAGGAAACCGCAGCCTATGTTTTGTCCGAGCTTTCGCCGCCGCGCCGCGGCGCTGGCGCTCAGCGCACTGATCGCGGCGTCGTGGTTTACGCCCGCCTTTGCCGCCGAGGCAAAGGACGGTGAGAAGAGGGAGGCGTTCCTCGCGGAGCTCTCCGCCCTGCCGCACTATCGGGAGGACCGCGCCGGGCGCTACCTGGCGTATCTCGGCAGCAAGCAGTATACGCCGGAGCAGGTGCTGCGCATCGTCAACACCGACGCAGACCTTCCGCCCTATCAGGACATGGCGGAGACGGACGCCTCCTACGGCGTCCTGATGCTCGCCAACAAGCACAACTTCCTCGGGGACTATGAGCCGGAGGATCTGGAGGAGCTGGGCGACTGCGGCTCCTGGGGCTCGATGGCGAAGGAGGCCCGCGACGCCTTTGCCGCGCTGACGGACGCCGCGGCGGAGGACGGCATGCGCATCTGGGGCGTCTCGCCGTACCGCAGCTTTGAGCGGCAGCGCGCGATCTACAACCGCTACGTCGCGAAGAACGGACAGCGCGCGGCGGATACCTACTCCGCGCGGCCCGGCAGCTCCGAGCACCAGACGGGTCTCGCCGTGGACGTGGCCGTGCGCGGGCGCAGCTACAACACCTTCGGCGGCACGAAGGAGGACGGCTGGATGCGCGAGCACGCGCATGAGTTCGGCTTTATCCTGCGCTACGACCGGGGTATGGACTACATCACCGGCTACATGTACGAGCCGTGGCACTACCGCTACGTCGGCGTCGACGCGGCGACGTACATTTGGGAACACGAGCTGACGTTCGAGGAGTACTACTATTACTACGTGGTTGGCGGCGAGTCGCCGGAGACGGCGGAGACGGAGGAAGCCGCCGACACGCCAGACGAGGCGCAGACCGAGCCGGCCGCGCAGCCGGCGGAGCCGACGCTCGCTTCATATTTTCGTGATTATTGGGGCAAACTTCCGTAAAAGGAGGTTTGCCCCATGGCAACTGCATTTGTCCGCACGCTCCTGCTCTATTTCGTCATCATCATCGGCATCCGTGTGATGGGGAAGCGTCAGATCGGCGAACTGGAGCCGATCGAGCTGGTGCTGATGCTGCTGATCTCCGATCTGGCCGCCGTGCCGATGCAGGATTTCGGCATCCCGCTGCTAAACGGCGTTTTGCCCATCGTCACGCTGCTCTCACTGTCGATGCTGCTCTCGTTTTTCTCAATGCACAGCATCCGCTTTCACCGTCTGGTGTGCGGCAACCCGACGACGCTCATACAGGACGGCGTCATCCGGCAGGACGCGCTGCGCCGCAACCGCTTCACGCTCGACGAGCTGCTGGAGGGGCTGCGCGTGCAGGGGGTGACCGACCTCGAGACGGTCAAGTACGCGGTGCTGGAGACGAACGGACAGCTCTCGGTGCTGCTCTATCCGGACGACGCGCCCGCGACGCCGCGGCAGCTGGGCCGGAGCGTGAAGGACGACGTATTCATCCCCGTCGTGCTGGTCAACGACGGGCGGGTGCTGAAAACCGGCCTTCGGGACAGGGGGCTGGACGCGGCGTGGCTTGACAAAACGCTGCGGGAGCACGGCTTTCGCAGCGCCAGCGAGGTGCTGCTGATGACCGTGGACGGCGCGGGCAAGGTGCTCTGCGTCGGAAAGGACGGCGCGCGATGAAATTTTTCTGGATCCCCGCCGCCGTGCTCTCGCTGCTGCTGGGCGCGTCGCTGTGGAACGCGCGGTTCGTCGCCGCGGAGACGGAGATCTGGCGGGAGAGCGTCGAAGCAGCCCTCGCCGCCTCGGAGGACGATGACTGGGACGCGGCGCTGCGCGACGTGCGCGCGGCGAAGGCGAGCTGGGACGCGCGCACGCCGTATCTCCACATCGTCACCGCTCACGACGAGCTGGACCGCGTGGACGAGCTGCTCGCCGAGACGGAGAGCTTTGCGATCGAGCGGGAGGCGGCGGAGTTCCGCGCCTCCGCCGCGGAGCTGACCGTACAGCTCGACATCGTGTCGAAATTGCAGCAGCTGACACTGCGGAACGTGCTGTAAGAAAACAGGACAGCCCATGGGGCTGTCCTGTTTGTATTTGCGGAGTTACAGATGCTCCACCGCAAACCGGCGTCCCTTGCAGTGGGGACAGGTGCAGCAGCGCGAGCGGCCGCTCTCGACCAGATGGATTACCTTGGCCCGGCGCTTATAGTTCCACGACGCGTCGCAGGTGAGGCAGCGGAGCCGATAATGATACGCCTCCTGCCGCCGCGCGGGGACAGGGGGAAGGACGGACGGGTCGCAGCAGCGCTCCGGCGCGCAGCCCACCTCGCGGCAGGCGGCCTTCCACAGCGCGTCGTGACCGTGCTTCTCGCGGGGGAAGCGCAGCTTGACCAGCGCGTGCGCATACTCGTGGCGGATGGTGTCGTAGAACACCGCGTCGTCCGCCGCGAGAACAAAGTCGGAGATCGTCACGCTCTCCACGCGCCGCGGCGAGCAGCGGCAGCTGCCGAGCCGCTTGGCCGCCCGCGTCGATACTTTGAGCGCCACGCCGGAGGTGTCGACGCCGCAGAGCGCGTCGAGCCGGTCGTATTCGCGGCGGACGTCCTCAAGGGTATGAACCACCGCTTACTTCTCGTCCTGCAGCTTGCGCAGCTCGTGCATGAAGTCGTCGATGTCCTGGAAGTGACGGTGGACCGAGGCGAAGCGCACATAGGCGACCTCGTCGATGGGGCGGAGCTTCGTCATGACCAGCTCGCCGATGTAATCGGTGGAGACCTCGCGCTCGAGCGAGTTCTGGAGCGTCTGCTCGATCTCCTCGCTCATCTTCTCCAGCGCGTCGAAGGACACGCGGCGCTTTTCGCAGGCGCGGATCATGCTGGCCGTGACCTTCTCACGGTCAAAGCTCTGGCGGCTGCCGTCCTTCTTGACGACGACCATCGGCAGGCTCTCCACCGTCTCGTAGGTGGTAAAGCGCTTGCCGCAGCTCAGGCACTCGCGGCGGCGGCGGATGCTGCTGCCTTCTTCGGCGGGACGGGAATCGACGACCTTGCTCTCGTCGTTGCCGCAATACGGACACTTCATAGGATTGACCCCTCTTCTGTCTTTTTTTTGAGTGTGTCGGATTTACTTCATTTTGGAGTATATCACACTTTTTTCCAATTTGGTAGACATAATTTAAAAAAATTTCAAAAAAACGCAAGATACGGTATGCCGCTCCGCGGCTCGCGTCCATCCGTGGCGGTGCAAAAGCGCGCTGTATCCCGTTTTCGGAGGGCTGCGCCGCGGGGGATGCGAGCGGAAATCACAAAATGCGGGATTGAAATTTGTTAAAAAAAACGAACTGAAAAAATGGACGAGGTTTTCCTTGCGAAACAAAAGTCGGATGTTTATAATAAATGTGCATGAAATGGGTTTGTTAAAAAAAAGACAACCATTCAATTTTAGAGTGAAGGAGCAAAAGAGTATGGATTTTCATCTGTCCAAAGAGCACGAGCTGGCTCGAAAGATGTACCGCGAGTTCGCGGAGACTGAAGTAAAGCCCCTCGCCGAGGAAGTGGACGAAACCGAAGAGTTTCCCATGGAGACCGTCAAGAAGATGGCCAAGCTCGGTATGATGGGCATCTACTTCCCGAAGGAGTACGGCGGCGCCGGCGGCGACGTGCTTTCCTACGCCATGTGCGTGGAGGAGCTCGCCAAGGTCTGCGGCACCACCGCGGTCATCGTTTCCGCGCATACGTCTCTCTGCTGCGCGCCGATCTTTGAGAACGGCACCGAGGAGCAGAAGATGAAGTATCTGCCCGACCTTCTGTCCGGCCGCAAGATCGGCGCTTTCGGCCTCACCGAGCCGAACGCCGGTACCGACGCCTCCGGTCAGCAGACCATCGCGGTGCTCGACGGCGATCATTACGTACTCAACGGCTCGAAGTGCTTTATCACGAACGGCTCCGTGGCCGACACGTTCGTCGTGTTCGCGATGACCGACCCGAAGGCCGGCAACCACGGCATCTCCGCCTTCATCGTGGAGCGCAGCTTCCCCGGCTTCTCCAGCGGCAAGCATGAGAAGAAGATGGGTATCCGCGGCTCCTCCACCACCGACCTCGTCTTCGAGGACTGCATCGTCCCGAAGGAGAACCTGCTCGGCAAGGAAGGCCAGGGCTTCAAGATCGCGATGAAGACCCTCGACGGCGGCCGTATCGGCATCGCCTCCCAGGCGCTCGGCCTCGGCGAAGGCGCCATCGACGAAGCGATCAAGTACACCAAGGAGCGCGTGCAGTTCAAGCGCCGCCTCTCCCAGTTCCAGAACACGCAGTTCCAGCTGGCCGATATGGCCTGCCGCATGCAGGCCGCGCAGTATCTGGTCTACGCCGCCGCGATGAAGAAGCAGAACCACGAGGACTACAGCAAGGACGCCTCCATGGCGAAGCTGTTCGCGGCCGAGGCTGCGTCCGACGTGACGCGCCGCGCCGTCCAACTCTTCGGCGGCTACGGCTACACCCGTGAGTATCCCGTCGAGCGCATGATGCGCGACGCGAAGATCACGGAGATCTACGAGGGCACCAGCGAGGTCCAGCGCATGGTCATCGCCAAGTACCTCGGTGTGAACTAAGAGAGGGAGGTAACAGATCATGAAAATTCTTGTTTGCGTCAAGCAGGTTCCCGATACCTCCGGCAGACTCGCGGTCAACCCGGACGGCACGCTCAACCGCGCCCTCATGCAGACCATCATCAACCCTGACGACATGAACGCCGTCGAGGCCGCGCTCAAGCTCAAGGACGAGACCGGCTGCAAGGTCGTCGCCGTCACGATGGGCCCGCCCCCGGCAGAGGGCATGCTCCGCGAGCTCATGGCCATGGGCTGCGATGAGAGCTATCTGATCTCCGGCCGCGAGTTCGGCGGCTCCGATACCTTCGCCACCTCCCAGATCATCGCCGCGGGTCTCGACACCATCGGCATCGACGATGACGACCTCGTCTTCTGCGGCCGCCAGGCCATCGACGGCGACACCGCGCAGGTCGGCCCGCAGATCGCTGAAAAGCTGCATCTGCCGCAGATCACCTATGCCGCGGAGATCCACAAGGACGGCGACACCGTCACCGTCAAGCGCGTGCTCGAGGACGGCTACATGATGATCAAGGAGAAGACCCCCTGCATGGTCACCTGCATCAAGGAGCTGAACACCCCGCGTTACATGAGCGTCTCCGGCATCTTCGAGACATACTCCAAGCCCATGACGGTTCTCGACTACAACGCTCTGAAGGACAATCCCCTGATCGACAAGACCACCATCGGCCTCAACGGCTCCCCGACCAACATCCTGACCTCCTTCACGCCCCCGCAGAAGGAACCGGGCAAGATGCTCGAGGGCAACGACATGAAGACCTGCGAGCAGCTCGCCGGTATTCTTGCCGAGAAACACATCATTTAAGGAAAGGGGACCTGAGAAAATGCGTATCAAGACTGAACTGGCCAACAAGGCTTTTGATAGCTCCAAGATCGAAGAATTCAAAAACGTATGGGTCTTCTGCGAGCAGCGCGAGGGCAAGATGATGCCCACGTCCTTCGAGCTGATCTCCGAGGGCCGCAAGCTCGCCAACGAGCTGGGCGTGAACCTGGTCGGCCTGCTGCTCGGCGACAACGTCGAGGGCATCGCCAAGGACCTCGGCGGCTACGGCGCCGACGAGGTCATCGTCTGCGACCATCCCCTGCTCAAGACCTACACCACCGACGCGTATGCGAAGGTCATCTGCGACGCCATCTCCGAGTACAAGCCCGAGGCCTTCCTGATCGCCGCCACCAACATCGGCCGCGACCTCGGCCCGCGCTGCGCGGCGCGTCTGCACACCGGCCTGTGCGCCGACTGCACGCACCTCGACATCGACATGGCGAACTACAAGGACTTCCTGCGCAGCGCCTCCACGCTGCCGGAGGACCGCATTGACAAGCTCGGCACCATCATGCTCAAGAACAACGTCACCGAGCAGATGGAGAAGCACGACGTCTCCAAGGGCCTGAAGATGACCCGTCCTGCGTTCGGCGGCAACCTGATGGCCTCCATCGTCTGCCCGCGCTTCCGTCCCGCGATGGCGACGGTGCGTCCCGGCGTCATGAAGAAGAACCCGTTCGACCAGGCGAAGGCCGACGCGGTGAAGATCACCAAGTACAACGTCCAGCTGAGCCAGGACGACATGGCCACCGAGGTCATCGAGGTCGTCAAGGCGGCGAAGAAGCTGGTCGATCTGATCGGCGCGGACTACATCGTCTCCGTCGGCCGCGGCATCAGCAAGGACGTCGAGGGCGGCATCAAGCTGGCGGAGGAGCTGGCGGAAGTGCTCGGCGGCGTCGTCGGCGGCAGCCGTGTCGCCATCGACAGCGGCTGGCTCACGCAGGATCACCAGGTCGGCCAGACCGGCAAGACCGTGCATCCGAAGGTCTACATCGCGCTGGGCATCTCCGGCTCCATCCAGCACAAGGCCGGCATGAGCGAGAGCGAGTGCATCATCGCGGTCAACAAGAACGAGAACGCCCCGATCTTCGAGATCGCGGACTACGGCATCTGCGGCGACCTGTTCAAGGTCACCCCGATGCTCACCGAGGCGTTCAAGGCTGCCAAGGCTGCAAAATGATCCGGTTCATTCGCGCTTGCGAGCGCGAAACAAAAATGGTGAGGACTGACGTTCTCACCATTTTTTTGTGTGCAAAAAACCGCTGTTTTTTTCGCATACTAAGCGTCGGGTATTGCAAATGTACGGAGTAAGGAGAATTTCAACGATGAAAAGAACCCTTGCGATCACGACGACCGCTGCGGCGCTGGCGCTCTCGCTTGCGGGCTGCGGCGCGGACGGCGGCATGGACCTCATGCCCGGCGACAACGGCGGGACCGGCGCGGGCGGTACCACGGCGACGGACACCATGCTGAACGACGACGGACAGACCGGCACCGGCATGACCGGCGGCGCCAGCACGAACAACACGCTTAACAGCGTGACGGGCGCGGTCAGCCGCGCCTTCACGGGCCGCGAGGAGACCCGCGTCAACGGGGACGGCGCCGCAGTGTACCACGTCGGCGGCAGCGCCGGCTACCGCACGAACAGCGGCAGCTACAGCGCGGGCTCGAAGAGCTACACCGCGATGAACAACGGCGGTCTCACGTCCGGCAGCGCGGCGCGGAGCGAGCGCGACGCCGCGGCGATGGCCGACCGCTATACGCTGATGCTGGAAAACGCCCGTGTGCATGACAGGGACGGTTTCCTGCTCGACGGCGAGAACAGCAGCTACCGCACGTTCTGAAAACAAGCGGAAACAAGGAAAGCAGACGGGCTTGCGTCTGCTTTCTTTGCTTCATACATTGATATACGCCGCCGCGGCGTAGCCGACCTGCTCGCCGTAGTGGACGACGTACCAGCCTTGCCACGCGCCGTAGACCGTGACGGACGCGCCGTCGGGCATCATGGCGAGGACGCTGCCCTCCGTGCCGGGATAGTCCCGCAGCCGCAGCGGCGAGCCGCCGGAGGAGACGACCCCCGTCTGCACGGCCTGCGGATAGATGAACGGCAGGCCGAAGAACTCCGTCAGCCCCCGCGCCAGCGCCTGCGCGATCTGGGGACGGCTGCTCTCGATCCACAGCGCGTCGGCGTAGTTGTCGTGATAGCCGATCTCGATGAGATTGGCGGGCGCCTGCGGCTGGCGCACCTCGCCCAGCGAGGTCGTGGACTGCGTGCGCACCAGATCGGGCAGGGGATAGACCTCCCGCAGATTGGCGGCAAACAGCTCCGCCGCCTCGCGCCCCAGCGTGCTCGTGGGATAGTAGAAGGCGATGATGCCGCGGGTGTTGCCCTCGTTTCCCGCGCCGGAGGCGTTGGAGTGCAGCGCGAGGTAGAAGTCGAAGCCGCCGATGCTGTTGGCCTGCCGGATGGAGCTGGCGGCGGTCATGTCCGGCGTGTTGCGCACCCAGCGGATGCCGTTGGAGAGCAGATACGGCTCCAGCGCGTCCGTGAGCAGGTTCATGTTGTACTCCTCGCTGCCGCTGCCGGTGATATAGGGGTTCCAGTCCTGCGTGGACGGGCTGAGATAGATCTTGGGCATGGGATGGCCTCCTCGTTTTCTTCTGCTACCATCCTATGCGCGCAGACAAAAAAGAACGCTTCCGGCGGAAGCGTTCTTTTTGCGTTTTGCTTTCTTACGCCGCGGCGGACTTGTTGTGGTGCAGCTTCTGCAGCACGAAGATCGCCGCGAGGATCGCAATGCCGATCAGGTCGGTGACCGTGCCCGGAACGATCATCGCCAGGCCGCCGAGCACCAGCACCACGCGCTCGACCATGTTGAGCTCGCGCACCATGTAGCCGATGAGGCCGCAGGAGATCGCCACCATGCCGATGATCGCCGTCGCCACCGTGATGACCGCGTTGAGCACCGTGTACTCGCCGACGAAGATCAGCACGTTGTTGTAGGCGAAGATGTACGGGATGATGAACGCCGCGATGGCGAGCCGCGTCGCGTTGAACGCCGTCTTCATCGGGGGCGCCTTGGCGATGGCGGAGCCGGCGTAGGCCGCCAGCGCCACCGGCGGCGTGATGTCGGCCACGATGCCGAAGTAGAACACGAACATGTTCGCCGCCAGAACGTGCATGCCCATGCCGTTGATGAGGATCGGCGCGCAGGTCGACGCCATGATGATGTAGTTCGCCGTGGTCGGCACGCCCATGCCGAGGATGATGCAGCAGATCATCGTCAGCAGCAGCGCGATGATGAGCTGACCGTTGGCGAGGCGGACAATGTAGGTGATGAGCTTGCCGCCGAGACCCGTCATCGTGATGCACACGGAGATGATGCCCGCGATCGCGCAGGCGATGCCGATCGAGATCGTGTTCCGCCCGCCGTTCTCCAGAGCGTTGACGAACTTGGTCGGCGTCATGCGGTCGTCCTTGTTGATGAGGCTCACGATGATGGCCGCGATGGTGGCGTAGATGGCGCTCATCGCCATAGTATACCCCTTGACGATCATGTAAACCAGCAGCGCCAGCGGGAGCAGCAGGTACACCTTCGGCAGCAGCTTCTTCAGCTTGGGCAGCTCCTCGCGGGGCAGGCCCTTGAGGCCCAGCTTGTGCGCCATGAAGTGCACCATGAGGAAGATGCCGAGGAAGTACAAAAACGCGGGCAGGATGGCGCGGACAATGATCTTGGAGTAGTCGTAGCCCGTCATCTCCGCCATGATGAACGCCGCGGCGCCCATGATCGGCGGCATGATCTGGCCGCCGGTGGAGGCCGCCGCCTCGACCGCGCCGGCGAACTCGCCGGGGTAGCCGGTCTTCTTCATCATCGGGATGGTGACCGAGCCGGTGGTGACCGTGTTGCCCACGGACGAGCCGGACACCATGCCGCACAGCGCCGAGGACACGACCGCCACCTTCGCCGGGCCGCCGGAGGCCCAGCCGACCAGCGCGTTGGCGCAGTCGATGAAGAAGTTGGCGATGCCGGTCGCCTCCAGAAACGCGCCGAACATCAGGAACAGGACGATGTAGGTCGAGCAGACCGAGATCGGCGTGCCGAGGATGCCGTTGATGGTGTAGAAGATGTTGTACACCACGAGGCGCAGGCTCATGCCGCGCCCGATGAAGGCGTACAGGATGAACACCGCCGCCACGCACAGGATCGGGATGCCGACCGCGCGGCGGCAGCACTCCGCCAGCACGAGGATGCCGATGATGCCGAGGATCATGTCCAGCTTGCTGATGACCATGCCCTTGGCGACGATCTTGTCAAAGTTGACAACATAGTAGAAGTAGGGGAACGAGCCCACAAGGGCCAGCACAATATCGTACCAGGGCATCCAGTTGGGCTTGACATGCCCCTTCTTGATGGGGTAGACGAAGAACGTGAACAGCACGATCATGCCCACGAACAGGCAGCGGCGGATCTGCCCGCTCCACTGCGCCCAGATGTTCATCCAGACCATGAAGAGCATGAACGCCGCGAGGACAAAGCGCAGGATCATCTTGGGCTTGCCCTCCCAGATGCGGATGTTGGACTCGCGGTCATACTTTTTCATGATCTCTTCCACGTCCGCCGCAGAACCGACGTCCGCGTCAGCCGGCATATCGACCGGTTTCTTTTCGATATCTGCCATAAAGGTCTCTCCTTTTTTTGGTATATTCAGCCGGCGTCCGGCTTCAGGCAGCGCAGCGCCTCCGAAATCTGCGGCGCTGCATCACAGAAGATGGAATTCGTATGTAAAGCGGACGCCCGCGTTTTTTCCGCACAGATCGCGCAGACTGACCTCCGTGCCGTTGACTTGCAGGTAGTGGTCGGAGACGGTGCCGACGGCGTAGCGCACGCCGTCCCGCTTCTGGTGGATGCCGCGGATCAGCATGGCCGTGCCGCGGTAGCCGTATCGGTCGACTTCGACGTATTCCATCGTTTCGCCGGGATTCAGCTCAGTCTGCACGCCCGCGCCGAAGGAGCAGTACTCGCACTCCTCCACGTAGATCGAGCCGTCCTCGATCTCGAAGATATCCGTCAGCGGATACTGGTTGACCGAGTGAATGAAGGTGACGGAGAAGCGGTCGCCCTCGGCCATCGGGTAGCGGGCGTATACGTGACCCGCGTCGTCGCGCAGCGTCAGACAGTGCCCCGCGCGGGTGCTTATGAGAACAGCCGCCGCAATAAAAAGTATTATTGCGGCGGCTGGGGCTATGTGCTTTGAGCGGATGCTTTGCACGGCCTTGCCCGTATTACATCACGCCGATTTCCTTGTAGTACTTCGCGGCGCCGGGGTGGACGTCAAAGGAGCCGTCCAGCGCGCTGTCGGCGGAGAGATAGCCGAACTTCGCATGCGCGTTGGTCAGATCGCCGAGGTTCTCGAACATGGTCTTGGTGATCTCATAGACGACGTCCTCGCTGAGGTCCTCGGAGGCGACCAGCACGGCCTTGACGGCGGCGCAGGGCACATCCTCGGTTACGCAGCTGTAGGTGCCGGCCGCGCAGACATCCTTGACCAGGAACGGATAGTTCGCGTTCAGAAACGCGAACGCCTCGTCGCTGACCGGCAGGAGGTTGAAGTCATAGGTGGTGGAAAGGTCGGTGATGGCGGAGGTCGGGGCGCCGGCGGTGGTGATCGCCGCGTCGACCTGACCGTTCTTCAGCGCTTCGCAGCCGTCGGCGAAGGAGCCGTAGTAGACGTTGATGTCGTCGAAGCTCAGACCGTAGGCCGCGAGGACCTGCTCGGAGTTGAGCGCCGTGCCGGAGCCGACGTCGCCGACGCAGACCGTCTTGCCCTTGAGCTGGGAAATGTCGGTGATGCTCTTGTTGGCGATGACCTGGATGGTCTCGAAGTAGATGCCCGCGACCCAGAGAGCCTTGCCCTCGGGAGCGCCCTCGAACATCTTCTCGCCGCCCGTGCCGTTATGCGCATAGTTCAGCACGTCGGACTGCAGCAGCGCCATCTTGGCGTCTCCGGCGGTGATGAGCTGGACGTTTGCCTTGGAAGCGCCGGAGTCGGTAACAGTCAGATTGGAGTTCTTCAGTTTTTCGCCGATGGTGGTGGCCAGCGCGTTGCCGACCGCGTAGTAGGTGCCGGAGGTGCCGCCCGTCGCAAGCACGACGTCGGTCTTGCTGCCGCCGCAGGCAGCCAGTGCCAGCATCATGACGGCCGCGAGAGCCAGAGCTACGATCTTTTTCATGTCACAATCTCCTTTACTCAACTTGATTTCAGTTGGAGCGACGCCCTGTCACAGAGCAAGGTCATTCTATCGTGTTTTTGCATCATATGCAAGGCTTCCTCGTCATTTTCGCTACTTCAGCCAAATATTTATTGTAGAATTTGGTGATATTTGTTGTAATTTATAAAGAAATTTTATGCAGATGTTTACTTTTATTAAACAAAAAGAGCGGTTTGAGACTCTCCTCAAACCGCTCTTTGCAATCTTACGAACGGGAAACTTACATATTTACTTTCTGGAACGGCTCTCCACGTCCTCGCGCAGGAGCTTCGTGAAGGCGTCCATGGACATGGCGCCCAGATCGCCGTCCGCGCGGTGGCGCGGGGAGACGGTCTTGGCCTCGATGTCGCGGTCGCCGACGATCAGCATGTACGGCACCTTCTCCAGCTGCGCCTCGCGAATCTTCTTGCCGATCTTCTCGTTGCGGTCGTCCACCTCCACGCGGAAGCCGGCGTCGTCCAATTCGGCGGCAAGCTGCGCGCAGTAGCCGTTGGCGCGGTCGGTGACGGGCAGGAACTTGACCTGCACAGGCGCGAGCCACGCGGGGAACGCGCCCATCGTCTCCTCGATAAGATAGGCCATGAAGCGGTCGAGGGAGCCGAGGATGGCGCGGTGCAGAACGACCGGCGTTTTCTCCGAGCCGTCGCTGTCGACATAGGTGAGGTGGAACTTGGCGGGCAGGCAGAAGTCGAGCTGGCAGGTGGAGAGCGTGTACTCCGCGCCGACGGCGGGACGCACGTTCACGTCCAGCTTCGGGCCGTAGAAGGCGGCCTCGCCGATCTCCTCGGTGAAGTCGATCTTCAGCTCGGTCAGCACCTCGCGCAGCGCGCTCTCGGCGTTGTTCCACATCGCGTCGTCGTCGTGGTACTTCTGCTTGTCCGCGGGGTCGCGGAGGGAGAGGACGCAGCGGTAGTCGGTGATCCCGAAGTCCTTGTAGGTCTCAAAGATCAGGTCGCAGACCTTGGCGACCTCGTCCTTGATCTGCTCCGGCGTACAGAACAGATGCGCGTCGTTCTGGCAGAAGTGGCGGCCGCGCTCGATGCCCTTGAGCGTGCCCGACGCCTCGTAGCGGAAGTCGTGGGCGATCTCGCCGATGCGGATGGGCAGGTCGCGGTAGGAGTGCTGCCGGTTGGCGAAGATGCGCATGTGATGCGGGCAGTTCATCGGGCGCAGGACGTACATCTCGTCCTCCACCTCCATGGCGGGGAACATGTTCTGCTGATAGTGGTCCCAGTGACCGGAGGTCTTGTAGAGGTCGACGGTGCCGACACAGGGCGTCAGCACGTGCTGATAGCCCAGCTTGATCTCCTTGTCGCGGATGTAGTTCTCCAGCAGGCGCCAGACCGTGTAGCCCTTGGGCAGGAACATCGGCAGGCCGCGGCCCACCAGCTCGTCGGTCATGAACAGCCCCAGCTCGCGCCCCAGCTTGCGGTGGTCGCGGGCCTTGGCCTCCTCGAGACGCTGGAGATACGCGTCCAGCTCCTCTTTCTTGAGGAACGCGATGCCGTAGATGCGCTGCAGGCTCTCGCGCTTGGCGTCGCCGCGCCAGTAGGAGGCGTTGCAGGCGAGCAGCTTGAACGCGTTGCCCTTGACGCGGCCCGTGGAGTCGATGTGCGGGCCGGCGCAGAGGTCGGTGAACTCGCCCTGCTTGTAGAAGCTGATGGCGGCGTCCTTCGGGAGATCGTTGATGAGCTCCACCTTGAACGGCTCGCCCTTGTCCTCCATGAACTTGACGGCCTCCGCGCGGGGCAGCTCAAAGCGCTCCAGCGGGAGCTTTTCCTTGACGATCTTGCGCATCTCGGCCTCGATCTGCTCCATGTGCTCCGGCGTGAAGGCGAAGGGGGAGTACAGATCGTAGTACCAGCCCTCGTCAATGCTCGGGCCGATGGCCAGCTTTACCTCCGGCCACAGGCGCTTGACCGCCTGCGCCATGATGTGGGAGCAGGTGTGCCAGTAGGTCTTGCGGTATTCGGGGTTTTCCCAGCTGTACGCAAAGTTTTCTTCTGCCATGATTCATTCTCCTTAAACGCAGCGCCTTTCGGCGCTGCGTGTTAGCGTGTGATTTGCTTTGTTACTTGGCGTATTCGACGGCCTTGACCTCGCGGATGACGCTGACCTTGATCTGGCCGGGATACTCCATCTCGTCCTCGATGCGCTTGGCGATGTCGTGGGCGAGAATGACCATTTCGTCCTCGCTGACGGCCTCCGGCTTGATCATCACGCGGACCTCGCGGCCGGCCTGCACGGCGTAGCTCTTCTCCACGCCGGGGAAGCTGCCTGTGATCTCCTCGAGCTGCTCGAGACGCTTGATGTAGTTCTCCAGATTCTCGCGGCGGGCGCCGGGACGACCCGCGGAGATCGCGTCGGCGGCCTGTACGATGAAGTCCAGCACCGTCGTCGGCTCGACGTCGTTGTGGTGCGCGTGGACGGCGTGGATGATCTCTTCCTTCTCGCGGTACTTGCGCATGAACTCGACGCCGAGGGAGACGTGGGTGCCCTCCATCTCGTGGTCGACGGACTTGCCGATGTCGTGCAGCAGGCCCGCTCGCTTGGCGGCGGTCACGTCCGCGCCGAGCTCGGCGGCCATCATGCCGGCGAGATGCGCGACCTCGATGGAATGCTGCAAAACGTTCTGCCCGTAGCTGGTGCGGTAGTGCAGGCGGCCGAGCATCTTCACGAGCTCGGGGTTCAGCCCGCGCACGCCGGTCTCCAGCACGGCGCGCTCACCCTCGGACTTGATCACGGCGTCCACCTCGCGGCGGGCCTTGGCGACCATTTCCTCGATGTGCGTGGGATGGATGCGGCCGTCGGCGATCAGCTTCTCCAGCGCGATGCGCGCCACCTCGCGGCGGACCGGCTCGAAGCAGGAGACCGTGATGGCCTCGGGCGTGTCGTCGATGATGAGGTCGACGCCCGTCATGGTTTCGATGGTGCGGATGTTGCGGCCCTCACGGCCGATGATGCGGCCCTTCATCTCGTCATTGGGCAGGGGAACCACACTGACGGTGATCTCGGCGGCATGATCCGCGGCGCAGCGCTGGATGGCGGTGGCGACGATCTCGCGGGCGCGGGAATCGGCCTCGTCACGGGCGCGCTGTTCCAGTTCCTTGATCTTCATCGCGGTCTCGTGCGTGACTTCGCTTTCGACCTGCTCGATGAGATAACGCTTCGCCTCTTCGGCGGTGAAGCCCGAAATGCGCTCGAGCATCTCGGTCTGGCTGCGCTTGATGATCTTGATCTCTTCGTTCTCCTTGTCAAGCGCGGCATGCTTCTGGTTGAGGGCCTCCTCCTTCTTTTCGAGGGCGTCGGTCTTCTTGTCGATGTTCTCTTCCTTCTGCTGCAGCCGGCGCTCCTGCTTCTGCAGGTCGGCGCGGCGCTCCTTGTTCTCCTTCTCAGCCTCGTTGCGCACACGCATGATCTCTTCCTTGGCCTCGAGCAGCATTTCCTTGCTCTTGCTCTCCGCCCGCTTGTGCGCATCGTTTTCGATTTGCAGAGCCTTTTGTTCGGCGTCTGCGATGGTCAGTTCCGCTTTCTGTTCCGCTCGTTTCCTGAGCCAAATGCCGAGAAGGACGCCCAAGGCCAGCAGTACGAGCCCGGCGATGATGTGGACGGGCCCGAACAGTGCGTGTTGTGGGGCTGGCATGGTTTCCTCCTTGTCCTCTCATTTTAATCTATTAAAATGGGTGTTTTGGGTTCTTGCCGGGGAGATCCCCTTTTTCTCCCCCTAAAAATCCATAGAACATTCTACTCGTCAGACGTTCAACTGTCAAGAAAAAAACATATGGAAATATTTCAAACAGGCGTTGCATTTTCGAAAAAAATGTGGTATGTTGGATCAAAAGAAAACGAGAGGAGCGCGCTGACATGGGAAAAAGGGCGGAGATGCAGCAGCGGATCTACCGGTTTATCGTGGACTTTATTCGTGAGAACGGCTACGCGCCTTCGGTGCGCGAGATCTGCGACGCGATGGGGCTCAAGTCCCCGTCCACGGCGCATTTTCACATCAAGCGGCTGGAGGAGCTGGGGCTCATCGAGCGCGGCGTCGGCAAGGGCCGCGCGCTGACGCCGACGGACCGCAGTACGCTGGGCAGGCCCGCCGCGCCGGAGGAGCGCGCAAAGACCGACGCAGACGTGCTCCCGTTTCCGCAGCCGGACGCCGCGCCGCGGCAGGTGCCCATCGTCGGCAATGTCGCCGCCGGCAGCCCGATCCTGGCGGAGGAGTGCGTCGAGGATTACCTCACCTTTGACACGGGCGGCCGCGCGGAGGAGTACTTCGCCCTGCGTGTGCGCGGGGAGTCGATGCTCGGCCTCGGCATCCTGCCGGGGGATCTTGTGGTCGTGCATCAGCAGTCCGCGGTGCGCAACGGCGAGATCGTCGTCGCGCTGATCGGGGACGAGGCGACGGTCAAGACCTTCAGCCGGAAGGACGGGCAGATCTGGCTGCTGCCGGCGAACCCGGACTACAGTCCCATCGACGGAACGGACTGCTCCGTTCTCGGCAAGGTCGTCGCGGTGGTGCGGCAGTACTGAGCGTCGCGTCCCGTCGGGAAGCGACGGGCGGAAAAGCGAAAAAAGACGTGCGGGGATCGCCTCGCACGTCTTTTTCTGTTTGTGGGAGCCGCTCACTCCGGCAGGCGGAGGCTCCAGCGGTCAAGGTTTGCGAACGGATTTGCTGCCGTCGGCGCGATCCCTTCGACCATGCCCTTCGGCGTCAGCACGGAGACCGCCTTGAACATGAGGGGGAGGATCGGCGATTCCTCCGCCAGACGCGCGCAGAGCGCCGCGGAGGTTTCGGCCGACTCATCGGCGAGAAAGCTCCGGATCGCCGCGTCCGTCTCGGGATCGGAGTAGCCGCCGTAGTTCAGCGCGCCGCCCGTGCCGACCAGCGGCGCGACGTTCCAGTCCGCCGTGAGCCGCACCTCGCCGAGCCAGAGGTCGAATTCCCCGCTGCCGAGCGCCTCCAGATACTCCGTCCACGACAGGACGACGGGGGTCACGGAGACGGGGCCTTTGCTGAGCTCCCGCGCCAGATACTCCGCGAGGGAGACCTTGAACGGATTCTCCTCGTTGGCCAGCAGCGTCAGCTCGACCGCCGGCGCGTCCGCATCGCCCTCCGCTGCGTCCGGCGCGGCAAAGAGAGCCGCCAGCATCCCGGGATAATCGTCGCTGCCGTAGGCCGGGGCAGGCTCTTTCGGGTAGAGCGGGGAGGCGGGGGAGATCGGGAAGCGCGCCGCCGCGGCGTGGCCTGCCAGCAGCGTCGTGACGAGCGCGTCACGGTCGACGGCGGCGTCCATCGCGGCGCGCAGCGCGCGATCAGCGGTCTGCTCGCGCCGCGTGTTGAAGCCGAGGAACAGCAGCGTGCCCGTGGGCGCGTCCGCAATGTCCACGTCGTTGAGGCCGCTTGCCGTGCCTTCGCTGAGAAGGTCGGCCGGCAGCAGGTGCGCGCGGCCGGCGGAGAAGAGATAGACCGCGGAGTCCGCGTCCTTGGCCGGCGTCAGGTCGATGCGCTCCAGCGGGAGCTGTTCGCCGTACCACCAGCTGTCGTTGCGCATGAGGCAGGGCCCGTCGCTGTCGGTCAGAAAGAAGTACGGCCCCGTGCCGAGAGGGACGGCGTCCTTTTCGCTGCCGGATTTGACGATGGGGATATCCAGAAGAGCGGGCAGCGCGCTGTCCGCCTGCTTGAGAGTCACGACGACCTCGCCGCGGTTCGCGCGCAGGGAGGCGACGTTTTCGAACCGCGCCGCGTAGCGCTCGGACACCTGCGCGCGGCGGAGCGTCGCAAATACGTCGGCGGCGCCGAGGGATGTGCCGTCGGAAAAGGTGACGCCGTCCCGCAGGGCAAAGGCGTAGGTGAGGCCGTTGGAGCTGACGGAGTACGACGCGCAGAGATGGGGACGGGGCGTAAAATGCTCATCGAGCACGAACAGGCTCTCGTACAGCAGCGAGCCGACGACCTGCTGCACGCCGTCCGAGCAGGAGATCGGGTCCAGCGTCTGCGAGTTGATGTAGGGCAGCGTGAACGCGGTGGGCCGAATGGGCGTGTCCTCCTGCGCAGGTTCGGACGTCGTAACGGCCCAGAAATCCTGCTCCTCGGAGACCGGCTCCGGGTCCAGGCAAGCCGTCAGCGTCAGGCAGAGCGCAGCGGCAAGAAAACCGGTCAGCAAGCGTCTCATGGCGCGTCCTCCCGCGCGATGACCGCGATCTGTCCGCCGCGGCGCGCGCCCAGCTTCCGGTGCGACCAGTAGCGGTCGAGGCGGCAGGCGGTGCAGTCGGGATGCACCTCGATATGACGCGCCTCCAGGCCGCAGCGCAGCAGCCAGAGCCGGTTGATCTGCCGGAGCTCGACGTGGTATTTTTCGCCGCGCTTTTCGATGAAGGGCTCGGCGTCCCCGGCGAGATGCGCGCGGATGGCGTCCGGCACATCGCGGTCCGTTTCGAAGCAGCACGCGCCGATGGCCGGCCCCAGCGCGGCGCGAATGTTCGCGGGCTCGGAGCCGTAGACGCTCGCCATGGTCTCGACCGCCCTGCGCGCGACGCCCAGCGCCGTGCCCTTCCAGCCCGCATGCACCGCGCCGACGCAGCGGCGCACGGGATCGCAGAGCAGAACGGTGCAGCAGTCGGCGCTGTACGCGACCAGCGGGACGCCCGGCACGTCGGTGAGCATGGCGTCGGCGTCATAGGGGCGCTCGTCATACGCGAGCCGTCCGGCGTCCTCAGCTCGGATGATGCGCACCTCGTCGCCGTGCACCTGCCGGCAGCCGACGGCGCGGGACATGTCGGGCCCCGCCGCCTCGCCGAAGAGGCGGTAGTTCCGCATGACGTTCTCCGCCGTGTCGCCGTTTCGCTCAAAGAAGTTGAGCGAGTCGAAGGGCGCGGGGCTGACGCCGCCGAGCCGCGTCGAGAAGGCATGACGAATGCCGCCAACGGCGCTCAGGCCGTCGGCGGTATCGTAAACTAATCCGTTGTGGTTGTGTTCGGTGAAGGACATGGTTTTTATTATCGTCCGCAGCACTGCTTGTACTTCTTCCCGCTGCCGCAGGGGCAGGGGTCGTTGCGGCCGATCTTCCTGACCTTGCGCGGCTGCTTTTTCACTGTGCCGTCGCCGGCGGTGGTGGCGTTGATGCCCTCGGCCACGCGCTCGCGCTTGACCTCGGACTGCGTCTGGATGCGGGCGGAGAAGATGCGGCGCACCGTGTCGTTCTGGATCGCGTCGATCATCTCCTCGAACATATCCAGCGAGATGCGCTTGTACTCGTCCACGGGGTTCTTGTTGCCATAGGCCTGCAGGCGCACGCCCTGGCGCAGCTCCTGCATGGCGTCGATGTGGTCCATCCAGTACTCGTCCACGACGCGCAGCATGACCACGCGCTCCAGCTCGCGCATGACGGGAGAGGTCAGCGCCTCCTCCTTGGCGTTGTAGAAGCGCTCGGACGCCTCCACCAGCTGATCGGTCAGCTCCTCGGCGGAGAGGTTCGCCAGCGAGCCGGCGTCCACGGCGCCGCGGGGGAAATACATGCCCTCGCAGCTCTTGAGCGCCTCGGCGGCGGCCTCCGCCGTCACCTTGCCGTGCTCGCCCAGCGCGATGGTCACGTTGTTTTCAATGCCGCTGCGGATGAAGCCGAAGACCGTTTCCTTGATGTCGAGACCGTCCAGCACCTGCTTGCGCTGACCGTAGATGATCTCGCGCTGCTTGTTCATCACGTCGTCGTATTCGAGGACGGACTTACGGGACTGGAAGTTGCGGGACTCCACGCTGGTCTGCGCGTTCTCGATGGACTTCGAGAGCATTTTCGCGTCGATGGGCGTGTCCTCCGGCAGGTCGAGACGGTCCATGAGACCGGTGATGCGGTCGCCGCCGAACAGGCGCATCAGATCGTCGTCCAGCGAGAGGTAGAAGCGCGTCTCGCCCGGGTCGCCCTGACGGCCGGCGCGGCCGCGGAGCTGGTTGTCGATGCGGCGGGAGTCGTGCCGCTCGGTGCCGATGATGAAGAGACCGCCCGCCTCGCGCACCTGATCGGCCTCGCCCGCGATCTGGTCGCGGTACTTCTGCAGCGACTCGGCGAACAGCCTGCGCGCGTCGAGCACCTCCTGATCGTCGGTGTCGGCGTAGCCGGTGGCTTCGGCGATCAGCTCGTCGCTCATGCCGGCCTTGCGCAGATCGTTGCGCGCCAGATACTCGGCGTTGCCGCCCAGCATGATATCGGTGCCGCGGCCCGCCATGTTGGTGGCGACCGTCACCGCGCCCAGCTTGCCCGCCTGCGCGACGATCTCGGCCTCCTTCTCGTGGTTCTTCGCGTTCAGGAGGTTGTGCTTGATGCCCTCGCGCTGGAGCAGATACGAGAGCTTTTCGTTCTTCTCGATGGACACCGTGCCGACCAGCACCGGCTGGCCCTTGGCGTGGCAGGTCTTGACCTGCTCGATGACCGCGCGGTATTTCGCGTTCTCGGTCTTGAAGACGACGTCGGGATCGTCCTTGCGCGCCAGCGGGCGGTTCGTCGGGATCTCGATGATGTCGAGGTTGTAGATCGTGCCGAACTCCTCTTCCTCGGTCAGCGCCGTACCGGTCATGCCGGAGAGCTTCTTGTAGAGGCGGAAGTAGTTCTGGAACGTGATGGTCGCGAGCGTCTTGCTCTCGCGGGCGACGGTGACGTGCTCTTTGGCCTCGATGGCCTGGTGCAGACCCTCGTTGTAGCGGCGGCCGAACATGAGGCGGCCCGTGAACTCGTCCACGATGACGACCTCGCCGTCCTTGAGCACGTAGTCGATGTCGCGCTTCATGACGCCGTGGGCCTTGATGGCCTGGTTGACGTGGTGCGCGATGGTGGAGTTCTCGGGGTCGGAGAGGTTGTCGAGCTGGAAGTACTCCTCGACCTTCTTCACGCCGCGGGCGGTCAGCGTCGCGGTCCTGGCCTTTTCATCGACGATGTAGTCGGCTTCCTCGTTGACGTCCTCCTCCTCTTTCTCGTCGGCCTCCGCGATGACCTTCTTGCGGAAGCGGGCGACCAGCGCCTCGGTGCGGGAGTACATCTCCGTGGACTTTTCGCCCATGCCGGAAATAATGAGCGGCGTGCGCGCCTCGTCGATGAGGATGGAGTCCACCTCGTCCACGATGGCGAAGACGTGGCCGCGCTGCACCAGCTCGCCGGCGTAGATCGCCATGTTGTCGCGCAGGTAGTCGAAGCCCATCTCGTTGTTCGTGCCGTAGGTGATGTCGGCGGCGTAAGCCTCCCGCCGCTCCTCGCTGTTGAGGTCGTGGATGATGAGGCCGACGGACAGGCCGAGGAAGCGGTGGATCTTGCCCATCCACTCGCTGTCGCGCTTGGCGAGGTAGTCGTTGACCGTGACGATGTGCACGCCCTCGCCCGTGAGCGCGTTCAAATACGACGGCAGCACGGCGACGAGGGTCTTGCCCTCGCCGGTCTTCATCTCGGCGATGCGCCCCTGATGGAGCACGACGCCGCCGATGAGCTGCACGCGGTAGGGATAGAGCCCGATGACGCGCTTCGCCGCCTCGCGCACGGTGGCGAACGCCTCGGGCAGGATGTCGTCCAGCGTCTCGCCGTTCGCGAGCCGCTCTTTGAACTCCGGCGTCTTTGCCTGCAGCTCGGCGTCGCTCATGGCGGCGTACTCGTCCGCCATTGCCTCGATCCTGTCGACGATGGGATAGATGCTCTTGAGCTCACGCTCGCTGTAGGTGCCGAAAATCTTGGTGAGTAGACCCATGGTATGATAACTTCCTTTCGGGGGGATCAATGCGCATAAAAATACCTGTATAGTATAGCACACCGCTTTTCAATATGCAAAGGGAATTGTGTGAACGGATTGTAAAAAGTGCAAGTCCGGCGTTTTGCGCGAATAGGCTTGACAAATTCGGGAAAAACAGATAGTGTTGCACGAGCAGGCTTTATCACGCTGACACATTACTATAATGAAAGAGAGGGACAGCAATGGGCAGACTGGATAACAAGGTGGCGATCATCACCGGTTCCACCTCGGGCATGGGGCGGGACACCGCGTATCTGTTCGCAAAGGAGGGCGCGAAGGTCGTTGTCACCGGCCGCAACGAGGCGCGGGCGAAGGAGGTCGTCGACCGCATCAGGGCCGACGGCGGCGAGGCCGTCTACGTGCTCGCCGACGCCGCGGACAAGAGCTTCGCGCAGACGGTTTTTGACGCCGCGATGGAGGCGTACGGCACGGTGGACGTGCTGATGAACAACGCCGGCATGCTGTCTCTCGCGCAGTTTGCCACCATCACGGCCGAGGAGTTCATGGAGGACATCAACATCAACGTCACCAGCGCGCTGATGCTCAGCCAGAAGGCCGCGCCCGTCATGCGGGAAAAGGGCGAGGGCCACATCATCAACGTCGCCTCCATCGTCGGCTGGGCGGCGCACTGGGGCTTCGTCGCCTACGTCACGAGCAAGCACGCCATGGTGGGCCTCACCAAGGCGATGGCGAACGAGCTTGCCCCCACGATCCACGTCAACGGCATCTGCCCGGGCGCGATCCGCACCGCCATGCTCGACTCCGTCGGCGGCGAGAGCGCCTTTGAGCCGATGATCGCCCGCACCGCGCTGCACCGCGTCGGCGAGGGCAGCGAGATCGCCTCCGCGGCGCTCTTCCTCGCGACCTCCGATTCCTCCTTCGTCGACGGTCAGCTGCTCCGCGTGGACGGCGGCGTGGACGTCTGATGCGGCGGCGAACATAAGAAATGACAGCGCAGGTAAAAACCTGCGCTGTTTTTCTTGCATTATCTGTGTATTTGTGCTAAAGTATTTTTAAAGAAGCAACCAACCTTTGTGCAAAACGGGGAGGAAAGCGGATGAAACTCTATTTTTACGGTGCGGATCGCGCGGTGACGGGCTCCTGCCACTGCGTCGAAGTGAACGGAAAGAAGATCCTGGTCGACTGCGGCCTGCAGCAGGGCCGCGACGAGCTGGACAACACGCTGCTGCCGTTCGACGCGAAGGACATCGACTACGTGCTCATCACCCACGCGCACATCGACCACTCCGGACGGCTGCCGCTGCTGGTGAAGCAGGGCTTCGAGGGCGAGATCCTCACCACGCGGCTCACGGCGCGCCTGCTGGAGATCATGCTGCTGGACTCCGCGAACATTCAGGAGAGCGACGCGGAGTACATGAACCGCAAGGGCGAGCGCGCGGGCAGGGAGCGGGTCGAGCCGCTCTATACCACCGCCGACGCGGAGGAGACCATCAAGTACCTGCGCTCCTGCGACTATCACGAGACCATCGAGCTGTGCGAGGGCGTGGAGGTCACGTTCACCGACGCGGGGCATCTGCTCGGCTCGGCGAGCATCACCATGGTGCTCACCGAGGGCGACGTCATCAAGACCGTCGTCTTCTCCGGCGATATCGGCAACGAGACGCAGCCCATCCTCTGCCCGCCGGAGCCGCTCAAGCATGCGGACTACGTGCTGATGGAGTCCACCTACGGCAACCGCAACCATGAGGGCGAGTGGAACTACGAGGGCCGCCTCGCCGAGATCATCGACGAGACGCTCGGCAGCGGCGGCAACGTCATCATCCCGTCGTTCGCCGTGGGCCGCGCGCAGGAGCTGCTGTACTTCATCCGCAAAATCAAGGATAACGGCATGGTCAGGTCCGTGCCGGATTTCCCGGTCTACATCGACTCGCCGCTGGCCAAGGCCGCGACCTCCATCTTCTGCGGCAACGTCCACGGCTACGTGGACGAGGAGTCGCTGGCGCTGGCGACGGACGACAAGCACATGTTCTCGTTCTCGAACCTGCACATGGTCGAGGGCGGCGAGGAGTCCAAGCAGCTCAACGCCGACCCCACGCCGAAGGTCATCATCTCGGCGTCGGGCATGTGCGACGCCGGCCGCATCCGCCATCACCTGAAGCACAACCTCTGGCGCTACAACTGCGCGATTGTGTTCGTCGGCTATCAGGTGCCGGGCACGCTGGGCCGCCGCATCATCGACGGCGCGGAGAGCGTCAAGCTCTTCGGCGAGGAGGTCGCCGTCCGCGCGAAGATCATCAACTTCAAGGGCCTCTCCGCCCACGCCGACCACGACCATCTGGTGCAGTGGGTGCAGAACTTCGACCCCAAGCCGCAGATGGTGTTCGTCGTCCACGGCGACAACGACATCGCTCCCGCGTTCGCCGAGGAGCTGCGCGGCCTCGGCTTCGAGGCTCACGCGCCGATGTTCACCGCCTGCCACGACCTCGCGACCAACCAGCGGCTGGAGGAGGGCTACACGCCCGAGCGCCGCAAGACCGAGGCCAGGCGCCGCGCCGACGTCATCTACAACAAGCTGGTCACCACCGCCGAAGAGCTGCTCCGCTTCATCAAGAGCAGCCGCGGCATGCCCAACAAGGATATGGCGTCGCTCACCACGCAGATCCTCGCGCTCATTGAGAAGTGGAAGTAAACGAGCTGAAGAAAAACGAAATACATACCGTCCGCATAGAGGGCTATGCGGACGGCGGCGCGGGCGTCGCACGGATCGGCGGCCGCGTCGTTTTCGTGTCCGGCGCGCTCCGCGGCGAGCAGGTCCGCGCGCTGATCCTGAAGGTCAACAAGAGCGTTGCCTTCGCCAAGACGGCGGAGATCCTGGAGCCGTCGCCGCACCGTGTGACGCCGGACTGTCCGTATTTCCCGCGCTGCGGCGGCTGTACGTACCGGCACATGGACTATGAAGAAGAACTTTGGCTCAAGCGGCAGCGGGTGCAGGACGCGCTGCGGCGCATCGGCGGCTGCGACGTGACGGTGGAGGACATCCTCGGCGCGGCGGACACGCTGCGCTATCGCAACAAATCCATCTGGCCTGTGTCGCCCGCCGGCGCGGTGGGCTTCTACCGCGCGCGCTCCCACGAGGTCGTGGACGCGGCGCGCTGTCTGCTGGTGCATCCCGCCGCCGAGGCCGCGGCGGACGCGCTGCGGCGGTGGATGGCGCGATACCGCGTCCCGGGCTACGACGAGACGACGGGCGAGGGATTGATACGGCACCTGTTTGTGCGGAACAACGCCGCGGGGGCGACGCTGCTCTGCGTCGCGGCGAACGCGGCCGCGCTGCCCCGCGAGCGGGAGCTGGTCGAGACGCTGCGCGCCGCCTGCCCCGACGCCGCGGGCGTCGTGCTGAACACGAACACGCGGCGCACGAACGTCGTACTGGGGGAGACGTACCGCGCGCTCTGGGGCGCGGACCGGCTGGAGGATACGCTCTGCGGCCTTCGGCTGCGGCTGTCCGTGCCGTCGTTCTATCAGGTGAACCGAGATCAGTGCGAGCGGCTCTACGCCGAGGCGGCGGAGTTCGCGGCGCTGGCGGGGCGCGAGACGCTGCTCGACCTCTACTGCGGCGCGGGGACGATCGGGCTTTCGATGGCGCGGCAGGCAAAGCGCGTCGTCGGCGCGGAGGTCGTGCCGGAGGCGGTGGAGGACGCAAGGGAGAACGCCGCGCGGAACGGGATCGGGAACGCGGAATTCTTCTGCGGCGACGCCGCGGCGGTGGCGGAAAAGCTGGCGAAGGACGGCCTGCGGCCCGACGTCGTCACCGTCGACCCGCCGCGCAAGGGCCTTGCGGAGGAGACGGTGCGATCGGTGGCGGACATGGCGCCGCAGCGCGTGGTCTACGTCTCCTGCGATCCCGCGACGCTCGGGCGGGACGTGAAGCGCTTCGCCGCGCTCGGCTATATCGCGTCGCGCGCCGTCGCGGTGGACATGTTCCCGAGAGCGGATCATGTCGAGACCGTCTGTTTGATGTCAAAGGTCGAAGGAAAATAGGCACAAAAGCCCAGTAATACTGCGGTTTCGGGTAATCGGGCAAATTTGGCATCGGACAGACAAAACGCTTCTCGGTAACTTATCCAAGGGCAATTCGGCTCAAAAAGTGTGAGAGTTGAGTTGTCAAGATAGATGTCACTATGTTGAGTTGCCGAGTTAGATGTTTCATAGTTGTGGCTGTGAGATAGATGTCAAAAATAAGGCTCCCACTTTGCCATCATCGGCGGTTGGGAGCGGCACAAGGAGATGAAAGATTGGACGAAGCGAAACTCTACAAGGAACTTGGGGTATTGACCAAGGAAAAAGAAAAATGGGAAGAAAGCATTCCTTATGTCTCATCTCTCCTTAATTATGAATCCGTAAAGATACAGGCAAAGGTGCTTTGGCTGCTCGGCGAAATGGGTCTTCTTTATCCTCAGTCCGTGCAGGATACAGTTCCAACCATCGTTTCCTTCCTTGACAGCCCGGAGCTGCTTCTGCGGGAGCGGGCAGTGAACGCCCTCGGCAGGATCGGGCGGGGCGACTATAGCATAATCGAATCGTACTGGGCGAGCCTGTTCCGCTTCGCCTCCGATGAGGAGCCAAAAGTCCGACTGGCGTTCATCTGGGCATCAGAAAATATCGCCACAAAAACGCCTGACATTTACGAAAACTATATGTCGGTATTTGAAAAGCTCCTGCACGACGTAGATGACAAGGTACGGATGGAAGCACCTGAGATCTTCCGCGTTCTCGGAAAGCGCAGGCCGGAATTCGTCAGGCCGTATGTGGAGCAGCTGCGACATCTATCGGGAATCGACGAGAATCGTGTAGTAAGAATCCACTGTCTGGGCGCAATCAGGGCGACAGGAGTGAAATAGAAAGGGCTCCCACACTGCCATCAGCGGCGGCGGGGAGCGCGTTTTACAGGACTCAACCAGAGGTAGAGTTGCAGAAAATCAACCTGTAGTTCGTGTTAAACCACAGTGCTTTCGGCTATGCTTGAGCCATGAAAGGAGGTGCCCGATATGGATCAGATCAAAATCGGAAAATTCATAGCATCCTGCAGGAAAGAACAGGGCATGACTCAGGCAGTCCTTGCCGAGATGCTCGGAATCAGTGACCGGGCGATATCAAAATGGGAGACCGGAAAGTCGCTGCCGGATTCCGGGATCATGCTGGAGCTGTGTGAACTTCTGAAAATTAACGTCAACGAACTCCTGTCGGGCGAAAGAATTATGGCAGAAGCATATGACAAACGGGCAGAAGAAAACCTGCTGGCAATGAGGCGAGAGGTTGAAGAAAAGAACAGGCAGATGCTTCAGACGGAATACTGGATTGCGATTCCTGCCGTCATTGCCGGGCTGATCATGGTGTTTGTGGCTTCATTTTTAGAGATGCCAGTCTGGCTGCGAATTGCACTTATCGTGTTTGCTCTCATAATGATATTTACGGTAGCTTTTATCGCTGTGGGCATTGAGCAAAAGGCCGGATACTATGAATGCCAGAATTGCCACCACAGATATGTACCTACATACTGGCAGACAAATCTTGCTATGCACATGGGGCGGACAAGGTATATGAAATGCCCGGAGTGTGGAAAAAGAAGCTGGCAGAGAAAAGTTCTTACAAAAGAAGAGTATCAGCGTGGCGGTAAGCATGATGATTAGAGTTGAGGCGATGGGATTTCGGACTTGTTTCCTCAGAGCGTAGTTTTGAGACGGTCGACAAGTATGCCCAGTTTCATATTATAAGTAGGGACAAGCACATCGACCTGTTTCCGAAAACGAGCGCAGTCGAAAAAACGGCTGTTTTGAGGTCAAAAAAGCCATTGATATATTCCCGCGAACGAACGGCTCAATTCGGCGGACTTTTGACATCAATTTGGAGCAATCGAGCCACGTGGAAACGGTGGCGCTGCTTTCCAAACGCGATCTATGAAACACAAGATGTAGATTTTTGTAGGTTTGTCAAACATATTGGACAGCGAGCTCAAAAGGAGACAGCCAGTGGAGCGGGCGCATCGGAATGTTGTTGGAGCGGCGGTTGTGGATTTGGAGCTGCTTGTCGAAGTCTTCGAGAGAA
>Ga0256407_10001474_pt1 | contig 49362 bp, 39 predicted proteins | sample RumenRJG_04DNA_FD_193489 | JGI IMG/M metagenome (GOLD analysis project Ga0256407, IMG submission 193489) | Bovine rumen microbial communities from Lethbridge, Alberta, Canada - RJG_04 | ecosystem: Host-associated > Mammals > Digestive system > Stomach > Rumen | place: Canada: Alberta...
GAAAGCGTGATCGCTTTGGGTTGATAAGAAAGTCCCATAGTTTGTTTTTGAATTTTGAGTTATGAGTATTTTAGCGTTTAGCGGTTAGAGGTTAGGGGTTAGCGTTTAGGGCTGGTTGGCTTCTATAACCTATAACCAATAACCAATAACCTTTGATGCTGCAAAGTTACGGACTAGGGAATGCTCCTGCAAATCCGTTTCCAAACTATCTGCTTTTTTGGAAACCGTTTCCAATCTTTTTAATTTTTTGGAAACGCATGGGCATCCGACACCCACAAAGGCTCGCAATGTCAGCAGACATCCCCCCGATCAGTCAGCAGACAAAGCCCCACTCACTGACTATAGTCAGGCGAATCTCACGCAACAAAAAGGTTAAAAGGTTAATTGGTTAATTGGTTAATTTTTCATTTTTGAGCCGTGAGTGTACCTTATTATATATATATTATATATTAGGTATATATTATATATATAATATATAATATATACCTAAAAGGAAAGAACCCCTATCTTCCCCCAATTGAAAACAAAAAATTAACCTTTTAACCTTTTAACCTTTTAACCAATTCAAAAAAATGGAGGATTTATTTGGTGGTGAATCAATAAGTTACATTATTCTTTCAACTTGGCAGAAATGGCAATTTACAGTATATAATAGACAATTTGGGGAATTAACCTTTTAAGAAAACAAGGAAACTGCCAGATAGAAGGAGAGTTCGGCGAGGAGGCAGACGGCACCACAGCAATCGCCTGTGTAGCCTTGGAGTTTGCGCCAGATGAGGAGGAAGAGGAGGGTGACGGTGAGGATGGGTGCCAGGACGGCAAGCCACCAGATGGTGTCGGTCAGGAGGATGAGGGGAAGAGAGGGAAGGAGTCCCTGCAGGGCAAGACTGATGGTGGCGCCCATGCTGATGGGACGGTAGATGGTCTTGTTCTTGGCTTCTTCTTCACGACGGGCATAGGGCATGAAGTTGACAATCTGAGAGGAGAACATCTTTGCCAAGGGGTCTGCGGCAAGGATGGCGAACACGGCGGTCATGGGGGGTAAGGACATGAGGATGCCACAGAGGAGGGCGAAGTAGAAGATGAGGGCAAGGACACCATAAGTGCCGATGTGGGAGTCTTTCATGATGGTCAGGATGCGCTGACGGTCGGTGCCTCCACCAAAGCCATCGAAGAAGTCTGCCAGTCCGTCTTCGTGAAAGGCGCCCGTCACAAAGAGACGTACGATGACGGCACAAATGACGGCGATGGGGAATGGCAGGATGTGAGATGCTCCAAAGAGGGTGGCAGCCATGATGCCTCCTGTGAGCCAACCCGTCAAGGGCCAGTGTTCAACAACGGTGGCATAGGCTTCCTTGGGTGGCTGATGAAGTCGCCAGAAAGGAAGTCGGGTGAAGAAGATGAAAGATGCGAAGAGAGAATGAAAGAGTTTCATAAGCAACGAGAATTGCACAGCGCGTGGCTGGTTAAAAATATTTGGTGATGTTTGCATTGGAGAAGTTATTCATTTCGTTCATCATACGAACAGCAGAATCGACGATAGGGAAGGCACAGAGGGCACCCGTTCCCTCACCCAATCGCATACCCAAGGAGAGGAGAGGCTCGGCACCAAGGGCTTCGAGCATACGACGATGACCACTCTCATCACCACAATGTCCGAAAATCATATAGGCTTTGGCTGCCGGATGAAGCTGACAAGCTGCCAAGGCACAGGCTGTCATGATGAAGCCATCGACAAGAATGAGCATCTTCAGTTCAGCGGCGCGAAGCATGGCACCAATGGCTGCAACCATCTCGAAACCACCAAAGTAACGAATGATGTCTTCAATTGAAAATTGAAAATTGAAAATTGAAAATTGGAAGTTGTCGAGGGCTTGGTGGAGGATGTCGCGCTTATGGTTGATGCCTGCTGCGTTCAAACCGGCGCCTGCACCAATGCACTCATCGAGGGGGATGTGGCAGAAGAGGTGCATCCAGATGGAGGAAGGAGAGGTGTTGGCAATGCCCATCTCACCCAGACAGATCACTTGGCAACCTTCGGCGTGGCAAGCATTGACTAAATCGATTCCTACACGAAGGGTGCGGTCGTATTCGTCGAGCGACATGGCTGGCTCATGGAGGAAGTTACGTGTGCCTGGGGCTATCTTGCGGTTGAGGATGCCTGGCACTTGGGAGAGGTCGTAATCAACGCCCACATCGACAATGCGCAGGTGGAAACCATGCTGACGGCAGAACATGTTGACGCCTCCCCCACCCCTGGTGAAGTTGATCATCTGTTGCCAAGTGACTTCGCGTGGCGAGACGCTGACTCCCTCACGTTCGATGCCATGATCGCCTCCCAAAAGGAGATGACAAGGATGTGCCAAGGAGGGGGTGAGGGTTTGTTGGGCAAGGCAGATCTGCATGGCAAGGGTCTCGAGACGACCTAACGAGCCTTTGGGTTTGTTGAGGTTGTCTATCTTTTCCTGGATAAGGGGGCGAAGGGTTTCGTCAGGAGGAGTGATGTGGAAGGTTTGCATGGGTATAGAGGTTTTATTTGATTTTGACGGGGATGCCGCTGACCATGAGGATGACTTCGTCGGCATGTTGGGCAACGTATTGATTCATCCAACCTTGCAGGTCGGTGAACTGGCGTTGAAGGGCGTTGGTGCTCACACCTCCAGAACCAATCTCGTTGGTCACGAAGATGAAGGTGGCATCTTGAGCGGTGAAGCGGTCGAACTCAGCCTTGAGAGCATCAAGGGTTTTGTCAACATCCTGCAGTTCGTAATGGAAGTTGGTACACCAGAGGGTGATGCAGTCGATGACAGCGACACGTCCTGTGAGGTCGTGGCGACTGAGGTATTTCTCTTCTTCGATATTGGTCCACTCTGCCCCTCGTCGTGCCTGATGATGGAGGACACGTTGACGAAACTCCTCGTCCCACACATGGGCTGTCGCCACATAGACGGGATGGGGACTGAGGGAAAGGGCAAGGCGCTCTGCATATTGGCTTTTGCCAGAGCGTTGGCCACCTGTGATGAGGATAATTTTCTTCATATGGTGATGATGATGGGAAGAATAAGATAGATGAAAACAATGAAAAAGAGGGCGCTGCATTCGGCCATGCGGTTGATGCGGATAGCCACGTGCATGTCGTCAGTGGTGAGCAATCGGTCGTTCTCGCCGATGTTGGGTTTATCGAAGAGCTGACCGAAGTAGGTATGAGGACCACCAAAGCGGCAATTGAGGATGCCGGCAAGGGCAGCTTCTGGGTAGCCACTGTTGGGGGATGCATGACGTCGTCCATTTTCATGGACGAAAGTGAAAAGTGAAAAGTGAAAAGTGAAAAGTTTGCTACCGTGATGAGTGTTAATCGTCATCAACTTTGGTACAATCATCAGGAAGGCGGTGAGGCGAGCAGGAAGGTAGTTAGCCACATCGTCGAGACGGGCAGCAAAGCAGCCGAAGTCACGATAGCGGTCGGTCTTGTAGCCAATCATGGAATCGAGGGTGTTGACCATCTTGTAGGTCAACATGCCAGGTACACCACCAATGGCAAGCCAAAAGAGTGGAGCAATGACCCCATCGCTCAGGTTCTCAGCGAGGGTTTCCAGGGCTGCCGTACGAATCTCTTGGGCAGAGAGTTGGGTGGTGTCGCGCCCCACAATGCGAGCCACTTGCTTGCGTCCCTCTTCAAGGGAACGGTCAACCGCCAAGAAGGTCTGACGCACCTCACGAATGAGGGTGGTGCCAGCAAGACACCAGAAGATGATGAGGGTACGAAAGGTTATTGAGAGCAGAGCGTTGAGATTTGAGAGTTGCTGGTCAAGTATGAAGATGACGACAAAGACAAGCGCGACCAAGAAGATGGCCAGAAGTGCACCCTTCAGCTTGCGATGGGAGCCTTTATTGAGTTGTTTCTCGCCCAACGCAATCATCTTGCCAAAACCTACGACAGGGTGTGGCATCCATTGTGGGTCGCCCAGAATAAGGTCAAGCACCCAACCCATGAGAAGTGGCAATATGTAGGTCAGCGCAATCATCTTTGTAGCTGGATGAATTGGTTGATGGCATCCACCAGCAAGTCATTCTCCTCGGGTGACTGGGTGGCGATGCGGAAATGATGAGGGGTGAGTCTTCGGAAGTTGGAGGCATCACGAATGAGGATGCGATGCTCACGAGCGAGATAGTCCTTCAGTTCGGCAGCGGTTTGAGGATGGATGGTGCAGAGGAAGAAGTTGGTTTGGGTATCGGTACAATCGATACCTGCAAGACAGGAAAGAGCCTGACGAAGACGTTGGGTCTCTTGGAGACAGGTGTCGAGAGAGGGGATAAGGGGAGGATTGAGGCGTAACAGATATTTTCCTGCCTCGACAGCAAGGGCATTGACTGCCCAAGGACGGTAGTTGCTGCGAAGGGTGGCAATCAACTTTGCAGATGCCACCACATAGCCGATACGGAGACCTGGAACGGCGTATTGCTTGGTCATGGAGTGGAGTTGCAGGACATTGCCCATGTGCACGGCTTCTTGAGGAGAGAGCATGGGAGCAAGGGTGTAGTCCTCGTAAGATTGGTCGATGACAAGCAACTCGTGCTGGGTAGCCAAGTCTTTGATGTAGGGAACAGAAAAGGCTTCGCCTGTGGGATTGTTGGGATTGCAAAGCCAGCAGAGAGCGGCATCGTCTGCTTCTTCGTAGCCAAAGAGACGACACGCATCTCCATATTCGGAGAAGGTGGGAGGGAAAACACGGAAGGTAAGTCTTTCTCGGAAGGCTTGCGCGATGAGGTAGATGGCATCGGTGGCACCACTCGTCACCAGCACTTCGTCAGGAGACACCCCATGTTTCTCGGCAATGAGCACCCCCAAGGAACGGGGAGAGGGTTCTGGATAGGAACGGATGACATCCATGTGGCTGCACAAGTGTTCCTCCAACTGTTGAAGGTCGGCATGGGCATAGATGTTAGAACTGAAGTTCATACGGATACCCGAATAACTGTAGATGTCGTCTCCGTGTCCCTTAATCATTGCCCTGTAGGATTTGGTAGAGTTTGTCCATGTCGAGATGTTGACGCACATGGTCAGCCAGGAGGTTGTACTGCTGTTCCTTGAAAGTATGGTAGTCGAAAGACTGGCTGCGCTGTTTGATTTTCTCTGCGAAAGGTGCAAGCAGGTAGTCAATGACGGGGGCATTGTCAAGGATGCCGTGAATGTAAGTACCCATACAGCGATCAGCCTCAACGATAGGAGTTTGAGCAGAACTTACACCCTGATGGATTTCATAACCTTGGCAGTCATGACCATCGAATTGGAAAGTGACCTGACGTGTGGTCTTCTCAGGTGTGATGGTGGTGGTGACAGGCAGGAGTCCCAATCCTGGCAAGCGCTCCATATCACCCTCGAAATGTTGTGGGTCGCACACTTCCATACCCATCATCTGGTAACCACCACAGATGCCCATGACAGTGGCACCCTCACGATGCGCACGGATAATGGCTTGTGCCGCCCCATTGCGACGCAATTCGTAAAGGTCACTAAGGGTTGATTTTGAGCCAGGGATGAGGATGATATCACTCTTCAGAAGATCATCAGTATTGTTGGTATAGAAGAGATGTACACGGGGATCACGTTCCAGCACATTGAAATCCGTAAAGTTGGAGAGATGACGGAGAAGCACGACTGCGATGTTCACACGTCCTTTCTCTGCCGTGAAGGACTTCATGGCAAGATCCACGCTGTCCTCTTCCTCGATATGGATGTCTTTGTAGTATGGCACCACGCCCAAGACAGGCACGCCACAGAGATCTTCGAGCATCTTCCTGCCGTCTTCGAATAACCGCAAATCCCCTCTGAACTTATTGATAATGATGCCCTTGATGCGTTTCCTGCCCTCTGGAGTCTGCAAGGCAATGCTTCCATAGACAGAGGCAAACACCCCTCCCCTATCGATGTCGCCCACCAACACCACATCAGCATTCGCATGACGCGCCATCGGCATATTCACCAAATCGTGGTCACGAAGGTTGATTTCAGAGATGGAGCCAGCCCCTTCCATGACGATGGGGTTGTATCGGGCATTGAGGCGATCGAAAGCTGCATGGACTTCTTGAGGGAAGTCGATATCGTTGACAGTCGATTGTTGACTGTTGACTGTTTTCCCTTCTCTTCGCCAAAAGTCATAAGCATCACGATTGCCGATGGGGATGCCGTTGAGCACCACCTGACTGGTGTGATCACTTTGAGGCTTCAACAGCAACGGGTTCATATCCGTATGGCAAGGGATACCTGCTGCCTCTGCCTGCACAGCCTGTGCACGTCCAATCTCCAGTCCCTCAGGCGTGGCGTAGGAGTTCAATGCCATATTCTGTGCCTTGAACGGAGCAGGTGTATAGCCATCCTGCAAAAAGATACGGCACAAGGCTGTGGCAAGGATGCTCTTGCCCACATCACTGCCTGTACCAGCCAACATGATGGGATGAAGTCGCTTCATAATGTGCAAAGGTACATCTTTTTCGTCAAACTCACAAAAAAGTGGGGAATTTTCCGTACCTTTGTAGCCCCAAAAACGAAATGATATGTGGAAGATATATAACCCCTCAATTCCTGAGTTCATCAAACCACTGGTTGAAGCACCTGCCATGCAGCGATTGAAAGATGTGGGCATGCACTGTGGGTGTGAATACACGTCATTCCCGATGTTTGTAGGGTTGGACAACTATTCGAGATACAAACATAGCGTAGGCTGTGCATTGATTGTGTGGCACTTCACACAAGACAGGCGACAGACGATTGCGGCATTGCTGCACGACATCGCCACACCTACGTTTGCCCATGTGGTGGATTTCCTGAATGGTGACCACTTGAAACAGGAATCGACAGAAAACGGAACGGTGAACATCATCGCCTCATCGCCCGAAATCATGACCCGCTTAAAGGAATGGAACATCGAATTGGAAGAGGTGGCAGACTATCACGTGTACCCTATTGCCGACAATGACTCTCCCAAACTGTCAGCAGACCGCTTGGAATACACGTTGTCGAACCTTGTGAATTATCGCATCACTCCAACAGAGAAGATCAAAGAGTGGTACGACCATCTGATGGTGGGCAAGAATGAAGAGGGGGAAGATGAACTGATGTTTGATGACTTCCAGATAGCTGAAGCATTTTGTCTGTCAGCACTCGAAACCTCGAAAATATACGTGGCAGACGAAGACAGGTTTGCCATGCAGACGTTGTCAGAACTGCTGTGCAAGCACATTGCCAGAGGCGTGCTCAGTAAGAATGACCTGTATAGGACGGAAAGTGAAGCCATCGCCCTACTCCAACAAGATGAAGAGGCACGACAGGATTGGGAAAGATTCAGGGCATTGCGCCATATCCACAGAGGGAACCACGCTGGAGCCAAGACGGTGCTGTCGAAGAGACGATACATCAACCCTTACCTGAACGGCAAGGGAAGAATGGTTCATCTATCCGACATGTTTGCCCAAGCACTTGAGCCTTTTCTCTCGCAAAGGTTGGACGAGCCGTTGTGGGGAGAGTAAGACCATCAGCGTTCCACAATAATGCCAACGCTCTGCACTTCCTCCAACGGATTGAGGCGCATGAGGTGCGCGACACGCAGGGTATAGTTATGGTTCGCCCGCATATGAAGTGACTGTGGCTTGGAGTAGTTTTCAGTCACGAAGACACCCTGAGAACTGCTCTCGTCTTTGTTGTTGTAGAGCGTGAGGGTCATGGGGGTGGTAGAGATAACGGAATCGCCATCCAACAGTTCTGCACGTACCACAATGTCCTTATATTGGAACGATGTGGTGGTGCGCACACCCAATGTGACCGCCACATCCAGATCTTGTTCCGTTGGCGGAATGCTGAAACAGAGAGAGTCGTTGCTGTCCCACTGATGCTTAGGCATGTCTTGATAGAGCGCGTAGTAGAGGTTGTCCTGACATGCCATAAGGAGGGTAAGGCAAAGCATCCCTATACATAATATATATAATGTATGAAAGCGTTTCATTCCTTCGCACCTCCTCCGTTGCCGCTGCGCTTCTTTTTCTTCTTTTTGTGACGCTTGTTCTGGCTGTCGAAACGGTTGATGTTCTCCTGGTCAAGCAAATCTGCAGAAACAGGAACTTCCTGTCTTTCCTTCTCATCGAGGGATACAGGTTTCTGACCATTACGATTCATTTGGATGATATCGAAAGCACGACGGGCAGAGATGGTCTTCTCGTTGACCAGCATCTTCTTGTCAGTTGAATAAGTCACCATGTGGGCAAGGATGTCTGCCTTCACAAAGAAATACTCGTTGTCCTGCGTGTGGAGCGAGATTTCACGAGACGGCAAACGCTTGAGTGACTCCATATATTGATCCACCTCGTAGTTCATGCAGCATTTGAGCTTCGCACATTGACCTGCCAACTTTTGTGGATTGAGCGAAAGGTCTTGGAAACGTGCAGCGGCAGTGCTGACAGACGAGAAGTTGGTCATCCAAGTAGCACAGCAGAGTTCACGTCCACAAGGGCCGATACCACCAATGCGACCAGCCTCCTGACGTGCACCAATCTGCTTCATCTCGATGCGTACACGGAAACGGTCAGCCAACACCTTGATGAGTTGACGGAAATCGACACGTTCATCAGCGATATAGTAGAAAATCGCCTTGTTGCCATCACCCTGATACTCTACATCACCTATCTTCATCTGCAAACCCAAATGGAGAGCTATCTGACGGCTCTCAATCATGGTCTCGTGCTCACGCTTCTTGGCATCCTCCCACTTGTCGATGTCCGCCTGACGTGCCTTGCGGTAAATCTTCTTCAACTCTGTACCCGGTTTGAGGTTGGCCTTCCTTACCTGCAAGGGAACAAGACGCCCCGTCATCGTGACGGTGCCGATGTCGTGACCAGGACTTGCTTCCACAGCCACCACATCACCCTTCTCCAAAGGAAGTTTGTTCACATTCAAGAAATATCCCTTACGAGGTGGCTTGAACTGCACCTCTACAACTTCGCAAGCCGCTGCATTGTCGGGCAGGTCGGCCAGCCAATCGTATGTATTGAGCTTATCTGCATGACGGCTACATCCCTTCACACTGATGTCGCCGCAGCAATTTCCACATTTGAATTCTGTCATTTATCTATTTTTTATCAGTACTATCATTTTTAGAGCGAAATCGAAGAACACAATCTTAGGACTGGTGTTCTGGCCGATATCGCGTTGAGCAAGCGAGAGTTCGTCCATGATGCCAATGACGTTGCGCTCGTTGATGAACGGGGCAAACTTGACGGCAAACTGTGACTCCTGCTCGGTCATATAGTTCAGTTCCGACTGACGTCCGAAGTTGTAGATGAAGTTCTCACGTACCATCTTCTGGCAGTAGTCAAGAAAAGCTTTGATGCGTTCACGCCCCATTCCTGCCACACGTTCACTCCACAGCTTCATCTCCTTCACTCTACGTGCATACGAGAGTCGCATCAGTTCCACGAACAAGTCAAAGAAATATTCCCCTTCCGCATCGGACGTGATGGTGCGCAGGGCTTGTGCCATATTGCCGTTGCAAGAACGGGCAATGCGCTTGGCTTCAGCAGGCAGGATGCTGTAACGTTCGATAAGTGCCTGTTCAACCTCCTGTTCTGTCAGTCTTGGCACAGCCATCATCTGTGTACGGCTACGTACCGTCTGCAGCACTTTGTCGGGTTGTTCGCTGACCAGCAGGAACAGTGTCTGTGCAGGAGGCTCTTCCAACAGTTTGAGGAGTTTGTTGGCACATTCCGTGTTCATCTTCTCAGGCAGCCAGATAAGCATGACCTTATAGCCTCCCTGACTGGATTTCAAACTGAGCTTCCGCAGAATCGCCTCACTCTCGTTGGCGTAGATGACCAGCTGCTGGTTCTCTGCACCCGACATCTCCATCCATTCAGACATGCCGAAATAGGGACGGGTCAACAGCTGCTCCCTCCACTCCTTCAAGAACTCATCGCAATAAGAGTCCTTACCGCTGTTTTTCTTATAGATGGGAAAAGCGAAATGCAGATCAGGATGCTGTAACTTCTCAGCCATCGGGCCTCCACCCAGCAATCGCTGAGCGTATGCCACTGCAATAGGTAAGGCACCACAACCTTCAGGGCCATACAACATCAGGGCATGTGGCACCCTCCCCTGCTGAAGTTCTTCGAGCAGGTGTTGCTTCACGGTGTCCTGTGCTATGATTTGGTCAAAGGTCATGTTTGTTGAGAGTTTAGAGCTTGGAGCTAATAGATTGCCTTTGCAATCTCCCTGATGCTTTCCGTTGCACCCATTGAGTAAAAGTGGATGCTGGGCACATGGTGCTGCATCAGTTCGCGGCACTGGCTGATGCCCCATTCGATACCTAATTGCTTGACCTCCGCATCGGTGGTGCACTTCTCCATCTCTTTCGAGAGGGTTTCTGGCAGGTCGAGATGGAAGGTCTTAGGCAGCACATTGAACTGGCTGAGCTTAGCCATCGGCTTGATGCCTGGGATGATGGGTATTGTGACGCCAGCTTCACGGGCTCGTTCTACAAACTGGAAATATTTCTCGTTATCGTAGAATATCTGAGTCACAGCATAGTCAGCACCCATATCCTGCTTCTGTTTGAGCACTTGCAGGTCGAACTCCAAGTTAGGAGCTTCCTCATGCTTCTCAGGATAGGCAGCCACACCATATGAGAATGGTGCACCCGGGTTCTTGATGGGGGTGCCATCGATGAACTTCCCCTGATTGAAAAGGTTGACCTGCTCAATCAGTTCTGTGGCATGACTGTAACCGTCCTTCACGGGCTGGAAACGAGCCTCGTCTTTCGCTTTGTCACCTCGCAGGATGAGAAGGTCTTGAATGCCCAAGAACTGAAGGTCGAGCAACATGTACTCGATGTCTTCCTTGGTCATGCCGCTCACCACCACATGAGGCACCACCTTGATGTCATACTGGTGCATGATGGCACTCGCCACAGCCACCGTGCCTGGACGGCGACGCACAAAGTGGCGCAGGTAAGTACCGTCAGGTTGTTCCACATACACGTACTCACTACGGTGGGTCGTGATGTTGATATATTCAGGACCGAACTCCTTCAACGCGTCAATTGTGCTGAAAAGAGCAGAAGTGCCTGTCCCCTTCACTGGTGGTAACACCTCGAAGGAGAAGGCAGTTCTGTCGGTCTTATTAATCAATTCTGATACTGTCAATCTTGTCTGTATTTAGGATTATTGCAGATTGCCCTTCAACTGGTTGTAAGCAGCAATCAGCGCAAACAATTCGATAGCCTGAGCGAAATAAACACCAATGCAGCAGCAGCAGAAACCCAGGATGATGATGCCGAATATGACGATGCCAAGACCCAACATAGAGAAGGTGTTGTCAGAAGTCATGTTCCACGCAGCGCCGATAGACTCAAAGATGCCTGCCTCTGGATGCTCCACCTGATAAACGGGTGCCAAGATAAGACGAGGAACCACAAAGAGTGCAGGGATAACGCAGCAGAAGAAAGCAACAATACTAATGAGGCCCACGATGAAGCTCACCACAAACACCTTCAAATACGTTGCGAATGGAAGTTTGAAAGCATCGAAAGTCACCTCATTGAAACGGCCACTCATCAAGCCCAATGCCTGGTTGTAAAGACCTACACTCACAATAGTGCTCAGAATACCTCCAAACATGGTGCCAATATTTGAACCAATACTACCGCTATATGCCTGCGCAATGCTTCCTACACTTTCCCAGTCACCACGGCCAATCGCCTCACCAATAGCCTGAGAATCCTGAAAACTTGGACCTCCTATTGACTGCAAGCCATTTGTCAAGATACCCACCAACAGATACACCACAGCGATGAGCAGACCATACTTCTTTGCATATTCCCATGCAGTGCTAAGCGCACCACCAATTTCTAATGAAAAATTTGCCATAATCTTTGAATTAAATTGTTAGTATTTAGTTATTAGTTTATAGTTATAAGTTGTCGTAGCTATAGGCAAAGGTGTTTCCCTGTGCGATGTCACCCGTAGTGAAACCACGCTTGAACCACTTCATGCGCTGCTGGCTCGTACCGTGATTGAACGACTCAGGCACCACATATCCCTGTGCCTTTTTCTGCAAATAGTCGTCACCTATCACCTGAGCTGTACCCAGCGCCTCCTCCAAGTCGCCATCCTCCAACGAACCAAACATCTTCTGCTCATGATGCGCCCAGACGCCAGCATAATTGTCGGCTTGCAACTCCAGTTGCACACTGATTTTGTTCGCCTCGCTCTGTGAGAGTTTTGACATCTGTGCATGAGCCTTACCCAACGTACCCAACAGATACTGCACGTGGTGACCCACCTCATGTGCAATCACATAGGCATAGGCAAAGTCGCCATCAGAACCCAATTGCGATTTCATGCTCGTGAAGAAGGAAAGGTCAATATATACGCATTGGTCGGCAGAACAGTAGAAAGGACCCGTGCTGGCATTGGCACCACCACAGCCTGACTGCACAGAACCGCTGAACAGCACCAATGTGGGAGGTTCATAGGTCTTGCCCATCTTCTGGAACTCAGCCGTCCAAACATCCTCAGTCGAAGCAAGCACCTTCTTGGCAAATGACGCCAACTCCTGCTCTTCAGCTGTGGGCTGGTATTCTTCGTTCGAACCATTCTGACCCGTGACAACACTTGTCATGTCGCCCGTAGTGCTTGCCACCTGAAAAGCCTGGTTCAAGTCACCTGTCGTGCAATAGACAATAAGGCCAATCACTATCGCTGCGCCGATGCCAAGACCACCCTTGCCACCCAGCCTAAAGCCACCACTACCACGGCGGTCGTCCACATTGGAACTTTCTCTTCTTCCGTCAAGTCTCATAGTTTTTTCTTTATTTTTAATGATGAATAGATACAATAAGCGTACAAAGGTACGGAAAATAATTGACAATCGGCCATTGACCATGATAATTTTGCAATCCAGAACGTACTTTTTCACGAAAAGTGGCAAATCCCTATCCCAAATTCCTCATTCCCTATCAAATAAATCCCTTTCCCTCGTTCCTAATTCTTAATAAATCCTTAACTTTGCACCCGTAAAGAAACTTAAAAAAGGGATGAATATGAAACTGAACAAATTCTATCTGATGCTCGCACTGAGCATTTTGGCACTTTCAGCCAACGCACAAGATGAAGTTACAGAAGTACCTGCAAGGCTGAAAGCTGCGCAGATGTCAGGTTTCGGCTCCAAAAACAAGGAAGCCATCCTGCAAGGCGCAAAAGCGGACAGCATCGCCAAGGCAACAGCTGAACAAACAGCCAAGGTGGAAGGGGACACCGACCCCGAATTCCCTGGTGGCGAGATTTTCTTGCAGGCATATCTGAAAAAGAAGCTCCTCCACTCTGACGTGAGCGGTAAGGGCGATGTGGTCATCAGCTTCAAGGTTGATAAAAAGGGGAACATCTATGGTGCCGAAGTGACCAAGTCTGCAGGCAGCACCCTCGACACAGCCGCCTTCAACATCGTCACAGGTATGCCACGCTGGCGCCCAGGTCTCACTAACGGACAACCAGCAGACAAGCCAGCCAGCGTCACTGTCAGCTTCGGCAAGGAATAGCCACAAGACGCTTCTTTAGCGGCACAAAACAAATGGCGGAAAACCTTTCGGGTCTTCCGCCATTCTTTTATTGAATCCTTGCAGAATTATGCGTACATAGCAACGATAGCCTCGAAGAGCTCCTGCTTGCCAGAAGTCTGCTTAGGCTCGCCAACCTTCTTACCGTACTCGTAAACCTGCTCGAGAGTGAGCTTGCCATCTTCGAAGTCCTTACCAAGACCGCTATCGAAGGAAGCGTAACGCTCAGCCTTCATCTTCTTGTATGGAGACTCCTCAAGGAGCTTAGCAGCTGACTCAAGTGCACGAGCCATAGCGTCCATACCAGCGATGTGAGCGATAAAGATGTCCTCAAGGTCAGTAGAGTTACGACGAGTCTTAGCATCGAAGTTTGTACCACCTGTGCCGAGACCACCACCACGGATGATTTCCATCCATGCCTGAACGAGCTCGTACTGGTCAATTGGGAACTGGTCAGTATCCCAACCATTCTGGTAGTCACCGCGGTTAGCATCGATAGAACCGAGCATACCAGCGTCAACAGCGCAAGCGAGTTCGTGCTCGAATGTGTGACCTGCGAGAGTAGCGTGGTTCACCTCGATATTCACCTTGAAGTCCTTGTCAAGGTTGTGAGCCTTCAAGAAGCCGATCACGGTCTCAGTGTCAACATCATACTGGTGCTTAGATGGTTCCATTGGCTTTGGCTCGATAAGGAATGTACCCTTGAAGCCCTTGCCGCGTGCATAGTCGCGAGCCATAGTGAGCATAGTAGCCATGTGCTCCTTCTCACGCTTCTGGTCTGTGTTCAAGAGGCTCATGTAACCTTCACGACCGCCCCAGAATACATAGTTCTCAGCGCCGAGCTTGATACCTGCATCGATAGCGTTCTTGATCTGAACGATAGCACGAGCAACAACGTCAAAGTCAGGGTTAGTAGAAGCACCGTTCATGTAACGACCATTGCCGAATACGTTAGCAGTAGACCACAACAGCTTGATGCCTGTCTCCTTCATCTTCTCAGCGAGATAGTCTGTGATAGCCTTGAGGTTAGCCTCATACTCCTCAACAGATGCACCCTCAGAAACGAGGTCAACATCGTGGAAGCAGAAATATGGGATGCCGAGCTTCTGCATGATTTCGAAACCAGCGTCAGCCTTCTGCTTAGCGATTTCTACTGCATTAGCGCCTTCGTTCCAAGGGAACTTCTTAGTACCGCCACCAAACTGGTCGCCACCCTCTGCACAGAGTGTGTGCCACCATGCCATAGCGAAACGGAGCCAGTCCTTCATAGGCTTGCCCATGATTACCTTTTCTGCGTCATAGTAATGGAATGCCATTGGATTCTTTGAATCCTTGCCTTCGAACTTGATTTTACCAATCTCTGGGAAAAATTCTTTAGCCATAATTTTAAGTTGTTAATGATTGTTTGTTTATAAAAGTTTTGCAAATTGCTGATATACAATTAGGGGTTGCAAAGTTATACCTTTATTTTAAATCGCCAAAGGAATAAGGAAGTTTTTTGTTTTTTTTCACAAACTTTTTATGAAACATCAACTTTCTTACATTCTATAATAACTAATTGTTCACTTCGTTCGTCAATGTGAGGGAAAGAACATCGCCCGTCGCATGAATCTTGTCGAACAAGCCAATGAAGTCTGTCTTGTCCTGACTACGCACCATAAAATTGATGGTGGTAGTGCCCAACGTGTAGTCATAACGGAAGAACTCGTCAGAGATATGCACCTGCGCATCTGAGAAACATTGACGGTACTTGGAGGCATCTGTGACAATGTAATTCACCTTCAGCCGGACAATCTTTTGTTCTTTCCCCTTGAAGAGATGCTTTTCGCAGAGTTCAAGCAAGGTCAACACCAGAATGATGAGCAAACTTGCTATCACTGCCACCACATACATGCCTGCACCCACAGCCAAACCTATCGAGGCAGTCATCCACATGCCAGCAGCTGTGGTCAAGCCGCGTACTGATCCCTTCATCTGGATGATGGCACCAGCACCCAAGAAACCGATACCAGAGATAACTTGTGCAGCGATGCGTCCAGGATCACCGTTCTCCGTCAACCCCAAGAGCTTCTCAGGGATGTAAATGGACACCAGCATCGCCAACGTCGCACCCATGCTTATCAACGCAAAAGTGCGCATACCTGCAATCTGTCCCTTGTGGCGACGCTCCAATCCGACCATCGCACCCAACACCATACTCAGCAACAGCTTGAGTACCGCATCAATGATTTCTTCCATATTGATTAGCAATGATTAAAAGATTACTTTCTTTCCCTGATAAACAAACACGCCACGCGTGGGTGCGGCAGTTGCCACACCTTGCAGCGTGTAATAGAGTCCGTCATCAGGAAACACCTCGTTACGCACCTCATCCACAGCCGTGACATCAGCCTTTGCCTGAATACCAATCTCTGAAGCAGAAGTCCAAGCGTTGTTGTTGATCTCAGACTTTGCGACAAACTTGAGGTAACGTCCCTTCTTGGCAGTAGAAAGTTTGGCAATCTGCATCGCTGTGGTGTTCTTGAACTCACCTGATACAACAGCACTTCCCCACGTCTTTCCATCCAAACTCAGATACACCTCGTATGCCTTCACCATACCATTGGCATTGCCATCAGTACGTGCCGTATAGGTAAATGCCGTCACCTCATAAATCCTGTTCATATCTATGACAATGGTATGAGGGCATTTGGGTTCACTTGCCCCCCATGCTGTATGCCAGAAGGTAGAAGTATTGTTGTCAAACGCCTTCGCGGCCTCGTTACCACCTTGATAACTGTCCACACTCACCAATTTCCATGCACTCTTGCTGATGAAAAGGTCAAAGTCGTAGGACATCAGAGGACTATCCATCAAACCATCAGCCGTGCAGTAGGTCTTGATGGTGCAGGCATCGTTGTGGGTGAATGCAGTCGTGTATTTCTGCCATTCTCCATCATTAATACTATAATATATAGTAGCCTTGGGGGTAGAAGTAGTCATGCTGATACGACCTGTGGAAGCACGCTTGCAATCGACAGGCTGACACACAGGCATATCGGCACGTGCCATCTTTGCCACATTCGCACCTTGGGTGAGCGGCATGATGAAGAAGCGGAAAGCCGTATTGGCTGCCTTCAACTCATACTTTGCCATCACATCAGGACCACAGCTGTTATTGCCCAATCCACGGGTAACAGCATCCAACGACACCACCGTGTTGGCACACTTCTTGAACTCATAGGTGTGGCGGCTGCGATTATTTCGATCTGTGTAATTGTCTTCTGGACGGAAATGAACGGCAGATGCTGCCATTTGGTCAGGAGCCACGAAAAGGAGTCCATCGCCCGTTGTATTCGTGAGTGATATCCAACGCACTTCCTGCTTGGTTCCATGCTCCTGTGGCATGATATACCCCTCATACTGATCGGTGACCGTGCTCTTGTAGATAGCAGGCAGGCAAGCCTCCTTACGGTCACGATAGCTGTCCCAAGGACCTCTACCAAACCAAGACAACTGCTCCATCTCAGCAGGCATCTCCAGACGGAAACCCATCTTTGGGATGATGGCACCAGCGTTGGAAGGAGTGATGAACGAGTTCACCATCATCACACCGTTGGCACACACCAGGAAGTTCATCTGAACATTGAAAGTCGTGCTGTTCTTACCTATGTAGCGAGTGTTCAGCGTGACATTCACTGTCTTACCATCAGCACCCTTCTCGAACTCAACACCCTTTCCGCTTGCATTCAGACTTCTCAGTCCCATATTGTCCCAACTCTCACGCTTAGAACCGTCGTTGTCAGTTGGCAAACGGAACACGTTCAGTCTCAAAGGCTTGCTAATTAATTGCACACCATCATAAGTGTAGCTATTGAGTGTGCCAGTTGTCTTATTGAAGACGGCCTTGAACTTGGCGTTGGAAAGTGTCAACATAGAAGTATTGTCCTCAACGGCGATGTCCTCAAGGTCAACCAACTGATTGAGGTCGTACATACCTTTTGTGGCCGTCTTCACAGGGAGTTTCTCCTCAGCCACCACATAACCGGCATCAGCCCAGAGGGTTTGTGCTTTCTGCTTAGCAACGAAGTGAATAAATGCCTCTTCATCGGCAGCCAAAGCATCCACAGAAGACAAGTCAATGGTGATGGTCGTGCTATCAGCAGCAGCCACTTCTGTATCGATGGTACCAGTTGCCAATTGTTTTCCTTCTTCATCAAGAATCTCGTAAGACACATCATAGGTCGTGCTGGGCAGGAAAGCAAGTTTGTTCTTCATCAGGAAGGCATTCTTCTTGTTTTTGACCGCCTTGAACTCCAAAGGCTGATACACCTTCTTGGTATTGTAGGACTTGGCTGTCAAACTCCAGTCAGGACGCACCAAACCATTGATGCAGAAGTTGCCATCATTGGGATTGTCACCAAAGTCACCACCATACGCCCAATATTCTACACCAGTAGAACTCTTCGTAAGCAAGCCTTGATCCTTGAAATCCCAAATGAACTCACCCGTCAGACAAGGATACTTTTCGTAGAGGTCAAACATTTCACGTACATTACCCATCGAGTTACCCATCGAGTGGCTGTTCTCACACTGGATGTGAGGACGGTCGTGCTGACTTTTTCCTTTGCCCTCGATACCATTATAGTCCCAATACATCGAAGAGGTCACGTCTGCATACTGGCTAGCACCCTCGTAGTGCGTCAGACGGGTCTTATCCAGTGCCTTGATGCTCTTCTGCACAGCCTCGAAGTTGTTACCACTACCGCTCTCGTTACCAAACGACCACATGAAAATACAAACATGGTTACGCATCCACTTCACGTGGTTCTGCGAGCGCTCCACCATCGCTGCCTTGAACTGAGTCTTCGATGACAAGCTCCAATCTGCATGACACTCCACATTGGCCTCAGCCAACACATACATACCATATTTATCGCACAAGTCGTAAAAGACAGGGTCATTAGGATAGTGCGAGGTACGAATGGCATTGATATTGAGGCGCTTCATCGTCTTGATATCCTCCTCAATCTCTTCTGCCGTGATAGCACGACCGTTGACAGGAGAGAAGTCGTGACGGTTCACACCATGAAAGACCATACGTTTGCCGTTAATCAGGAGGGCACCATCATTGCGGACACTCACCTCACGGAAGCCCACCTTACCACCACGAATATCAATGGCCTTACCTTTCTTGTCCTTCAACGTCAACACCAAGTCATAAAGGTTGGGAGTCTCGGCACTCCACTTCTTAGGATTCGTCACATCCATGTCAAGGCTCAGTTCTGTGGCAGTTTCCACCGCTTTAGAAGATTGCGCAATGGTCTTTCCATCTTCTTCTATCTTCACTTCCACGCTTCCTCCTTCTACGGAACTAACACCCGTAAGGCTCACTTTCACGTTTGCCTTCGCATTCGTGTAAGTGGCATCGAGGTCTGTCGTGAAGAAGTAGTCACGTATCTGGCTCTTGGGGGCTGCCCAGAGGAAGCAATGACGCTGAATACCGGTCAATCGCCAATAGTCCTGGCACTCAAGGAAAGAACCGCTGGTGAAACGATAGACCTGCAAAGCGATGGTGTTCTCGCCTTTCGTCAAATAGTCCGTGATATTGAATTCAGAAGGAAGATAGGAGTCTTCGCTATAGCCAACACGCTGACCATTCACCCAGAGGTAGTAGCCGTGTCCCACACCATTGAAACGCACGTAGATTTCCCTATCCTTCCAATCAGAAGGAATGGTGAACTTGCGACGATACGTACCCACAGGGTTGGTCATGTCACCCTTGTAGGTAAACCAACTTGGACGTTCAGCCATCACGCTGTAGGTGTTCTTGTCAAAAGAGAATGGATATGCCACATTACAATACAGGGGCTTGTCCCAATTCTTGCCATGATGAATGCCATAGATCTGCCAGCTGGAAGGCACATCGATGTCGCTCCAAGCAGCATCATTATAATCCTTCTCACACATTTTGGCATTCACCTTACTGGGGTTGGACACCCAATAGAATTTCCATGTACCATCCAACGACTGGTAGTAAGGCGATGCGGCCATATCGTTCTTTGCCACATCAGCTTCTTTTGCCATAGGAATAGCAATCGTATGCGCTTCCTCACGGTTGACGCTGGTCACAGCGACATCATCCCATTCTTTACCTGTTTGGGCATTGGCTGTTGCGATGCCCATCAAACATGCCATCATTGCGGCACGACTCATCAGTGTGCCAAGGCGTGACGCGCCTAAAGGTTTGTTTTTCTCCATAGGTGAGTGTTCGATTCTTTTCATTTTGGTTTAATGATGCAAAGGTAGCAGAAATTGGGGAATGAGATTGTCACTGATGATACTTAATCTTTAGATTATGATAGATAACATGAAAAAAAGGAGAGTCAAGGGCTATCCACCCTCAACTCTCACCTTATAAATCAGATGTTCCAAGCGATTACTTGCCCAGTCTCTTCACCCACAGGTCATACGCTGCCTTGTAAGGTGCCGCATCAGCTTCAGGCTTGATAGTAGCTTTGTGCTTGAGCGTCTTGAAGGCATCGTCGCTGTCCTTGTAGATGCCTGCACCGATACCTGCGCCGTATGCTGCACCCACAGAACCGTCCGTCTCGTAAAGCTCGATGGTGGCTCCTGTGACAGTTGCCAAAGTGCGGCAGAAGAGTGGATTGAGGAACATATTGGCATGACCAGCCTTGATGGTGCTGATTTCCATACCCATGCCCTTCATGATTTCCATGCCATAAGCAAATGAGAAAGCAATACCTTCGTGAGCAGCACGAACGAGGTGTGCTTTCTTGTGGATGTTGAAGTTGATGCCAAGCACAGATGCGCCCACGTTTTCATTCTGGAGCACACGTTCTGCACCATTACCAAATGGGATGACAGACAAGCCTTCTGCACCTACAGGCACAGACTCTGCCAAATCATTCATTTCTGGATAGCTCATGCCCTCTGGAGCCACCGTGCGGCGCATCCAAGCATTGCAGATACCAGTACCGTTGATGCAAAGGAGGACACCCAGACGAGTTGCCCCACCCTCACCATGATTCACATGAGCGAAGGTGTTCACACGAGAGAGCTTGTCGTAGTTGACTTCTCCAAGCACGCCATACACCACACCAGATGTACCACCAGTGGCAGCAATCTCACCTGGCTTCATCACGTTGAGCGAGAGGGCATTGTTAGGCTGGTCACCACCACGATAAGAGATAGGTGTGCCAGCAGGAATACCGAGCTCGTCAGCGATAGCCTGACAAACGGTGCTCTGAACGGAGAAGGTTGGAACAATCTCAGCGATGAGGTCGTTGGAGAAACCGTAGTAGTTCATCACATCCTTGCTCACCTCGTTGTTCTTGAAGTCCCAAAACATGCCCTCAGAAAGACCTGAAACGGTGGTCTTCTTGTCACCACCTGAGAGCTTCATGGCGATATAGTCACCAGGGAGCATGATCTTGTCAATCTTCGCGAAGAGTTCAGGCTCGTTCTCCTTCACCCATGCCAGCTTGGCAGCGGTGAAGTTACCTGGAGAGTTGAGCAGATGCTGGAGACACTTCTCACCACCAATGGCTTCGAATGCCTTGTTGCCATAAGGAACAGCACGACCATCACACCAAATGATGGAAGGACGGAGAGGCTTGCCGTCTTTACCAACACACACGAGTCCGTGCATCTGGTAAGAGATACCGATAGCCTTCACATCAGCCAACGAACCACCAGCCTTAGCAGCAGCACGTGCCGTTGCCTGCTTGAGTTCTTCCCACCACATTTCAGGGTCTTGCTCTGCCCATCCTGGCTGCTTCGCCATGATAGGAGCTTCACTGTCCGGATACTGTGCACTTGCCACTGTCTGACCTGTCTGCGCATCAACCAGCGCTGCCTTGACAGAAGAAGTGCCTATGTCATAACCTAAAAGTAACATAATAATATTGAAAGTTAAAAGTAGTTGTTGTGTTTATTTGTCCAATCCCTCAATCTGCTGGATGGTGCCGTCTGCATTGTAGTGCAGCTCGCACACCTTCAGAGAACGGAGCCATGTCTTATCGTTTGATGGCACACAGTCGTGGTGGAAGAGATACCACTTGCCCTTGTACTCTGCGATTGCGTGGTGAGTTGTCCAACCCACAACAGGAGTCATGAGGACACCCTGATAGGTGAATGGACCGTATGGGTTGTCACCAATGGCATAGCAGAGGTAGTGGCTGTCACCAGTAGAGTATGAGAAGTAGTACTTGCCGTTGTACTTGTGCATCCACGATGCCTCGAAGAAGCGATGTGGATCACCAGCCTTCAGCGGCTTTCCATCCTTGTCAAGAATGAGCACGCAACGGGGAGCTTCAGCAAACTCCATGTCGTCGCTCATCTTCACCACCCAACTTGGGAGTGCTGGAGCGTCTGGCTTTGCGAAGAGCTGCGTCTTGTGATCTGGAGCAGGACCGAGGTCGATGAGTCCGTTGTCATCGCCATACTTGCCTGGAATGGTCTCGAAGCCATGATAAAGTGGCTGCCACCACTGGAGCTGACCGCCCCAAAGTCCACCAAAGTAGGTGTAGATGGTGCCATCATCATCCTTGAACACGCATGGGTCGATGGAGAATGAACCACGAATGGCGAACTGACGTGGTTTGAATGGACCTTCTGGCTTGTCTGCCACAGCCACACCAAGACGGAACACGCCGTCGTAACCCTTGGCTGAGAACACATAGTAGTACTTGCCGTCCTTCTCCACCACGTCGCTGTCCCACAACTGCTTTTCTGCCCAAGGCACATCTTCCACACTGAAGATCACACCGTGGTCAGTAGCAGCTCCGTTCTCCAAGTCGTCGAACGAAAGTGCGTGGTAGTCCTTCATCTGGAAGTGACCGCCATCATCGTCTTCACATTCACCAGCATCCCAGTCGTGAGAGGGATAGATAAAGAGTTTGCCATTAAACACATGAGCCGCAGGGTCTGCCATGTAGTCGGCTGGGAAAAGATATTTCTTTCCTTCCATAGTTTTTAGGTTTTATGGGGTTATAAAATAGATTAGTTATTTCTTCGAACGAGCTTCGATCTCCCTGTTGATTTCGTCAAGTCTCTCGTCTGTAAGAGGATACCTATAAACCAAGAGTCCCACTACAATCAGGAGACAAGCAGGAATGATGCAGGTGAACACCAAAATGGCGTTCTGTGCGATTTCAGAATAGTTGGCCAGCTTCGTGTAGTAAGCGTTTACAGGTGCGCTGATGAATGATGCCAGGAACACCACCACGAAGATGCCCAACACCAGCTGGAGGCACTTGTTTGCCTTGAACTCCTGCCACATCTCACCGAATGAAACAGGCTTCTCTGGCGTTGTGGTGATATTTTCACGACAACCTGCAAAGCAAAGCATCAAGAGCACAAAACCAACGAGGGCAAACACACAAGTCACCGTAAACCAAGCACTTGGTTCGATAGGCAAAGCTGACTCCTCTTCATCAAAATTGAAACCAATCATACCCATCACCAGCGGAGTGATCCAACCTGCGATGGAGAAACCTGCCTTGAATGCCACACCAGCAAGTGCGTTAACGGTAGCTGCAGGTCTATTGCCTGTACGATACTCAGCCTCTGTGATTACTTCAGGAACCAATGCCCACATCAACGAACCGACAAGGAGACCAACACCCGTCATCACCTTGGCAATCTGAACGATGGTATTGCATTCTGCCACATCGAAGAACTTACCGATAATGAACAAGACAACAAATCCCACCAAGCCGATGGCGAGAAGTGTATAATAAAGACCCTTCTTACCCAGCCAGCTCTTCAAGATTGGCAGAGAAGGCAGGATGATGAATGCAGGAATCGTACCAATTGCCATGAAAGTAGCCTGATTCCAGTCGATGGCAGAATGAATGCACATAGCCAGTCCAATAGGGAAACCTGCCTGAACGACAATCTGACCGATGTTGGCGCATACCATACGGGTAGAGGTCAACTTCAGCACCTCGTCATTGTCACGGGTCATACTTGCCATGATAGAACCGTAAGGGATGTTCACCACGGAATAGATCATACTCAGCACGGTATAGCTGACGGTCGCATAGATGATCTTCGCGGTCATGTCCCATTCTGCTGCCTGAGGAAGCATCAACAGACACGCAGCGATGGTCAGAGGAATACCACCGTAAAGGAGGTAAGCACGATACTTACCCAGTTTGGAATTGCGGTTATCGATGTAACGTCCAACGATAGGGCTCCAGAAGCAGTCGATGAGTCGAACCGCAAGAATCAATCCACCAACGAAAGCCGGATTGATTTTTAACACCGTCGTCAGGTAGATCATCAAGTAACATGCCACCGTCTGGAAAATCAGGTTCTGAGCCAAGTCACCCGAACCATAACCAATGCGCTGAAGCCAGCTGAGTTTGTAGAAGCCGTTAGCTCCCTGAGTTGAATTTTCTGTTGCCATTTTAATTTTTAGGTTTTGATTATGATTATTATTATTGAATTTCAGTTAGTCCATTCTATCATTGGACACCTCTGCGGCAGCATAGTTTAACCGCAAAGCGAAGAGACCATAAGAATTCAAGTTGCAAAGTTACTGCTTTTCTTTCGTTCCGCCTTGCTTTTTTGCAACAAACCCTTCAACCCATGTAACATTTCCTTTCAATTTTGTAACAGATTTGTAACAAAGCGCCACAATTGACAAGTATGGATGATTCCTTCTTGACAAACAGAGCACGTGTTAGACTACTGAAAATCCGGCGATTACACAATAGTCTCATGCAGAATGCCGGTCAAAGTGGTCAAGGTCAAAATGGTCATTTTCATTTTTGGATGTGGTCATTTGGCTCACTATAAATAAATATTAAATATTTATTTATAGTGGCGGATTTTGACACCCCCAAACGATTTTGACCAAAATGACCATGACCATCGTGACCGCGCAGCACTAATTTTTTTTCATGGATTTATTCGTAGACCGCAATGGAAATGTTGTATCTTTGTGGTGTCAAAAAAAAGAAGGGGAAAGGGTTTGCGGCATAGTTAGGAAAAAATATTTTCCGAGTTAGGAAAAAATTGGTGAAAAAATTTGTGTGATTGCGGAAAAGGCACTATCTTTGTAAAATATAAATACTTGAGGAATGAATGACATGGTGATTACGAGCGTACAGAACCCACGAGTGAAGGCGGTGGTGGCATTGCAGCAGAAGTCGGCTGAGAGAAGGCGGACAGGGTTGTTTGTCGTGGAGGGAAGACGGGAAGTAGAGCATTGCGTGGAGATGGGATTGGAAGTGGTCGAAGTGTTTGTGTGTGAAGAGCTGGGGGGATGGAGCTGCGACAATGTTGCAGCAAACAGGACAGAAGGGATGAAAGAAGCGAAGGAGGTAGAAGGGATGAAAGGAGTGAAGGAGGTAGAGGGGATGAGAGGAGTGAAGGTGGCGGAAGTGACGAGAGGAGTGAAGGTGACGGAGGTGACGAGGGGTGTGTATGAGAAGATGGCGTACAGAGGCGGAACGGAGGGTGTGATGGCAGTAGTGAAGAGCAAGGAGAGGCGGCTGGATGAGTTGGATTTGAACGAAAATCCGTTGATTGTGGTGGTGGAGCGAGTGGAGAAGCCTGGGAACTTGGGAGCGATTCTGCGGAGTGCAGATGCAGCAGGAGCGGATGCAGTGGTGGTGTGTGACCCCTTGACCGACTTGTGGAACCCCAACCTCATCAGAAGTTCGATTGGAGCCGTGTTCACAGTGCCTTGCATGACATGTGGGAGCGAGGAATGCATCGAGTTCCTGAAGGCACATGGCATCCAGATTCTGACGGCGCAGTTGCAAGATTCCGAGCTGTACTACGACACGGACATGCGGCGAGGGACGGCGATTGTGATGGGCACGGAGGCGACAGGGCTGACGGACGTGTGGCGAGAGGCAGCCGATGCGCATATAAGAATCCCCATGTTGGGAAGGCTGGATTCGCTGAATGTGAGCGTGAGTGCAGCCATCTTACTATACGAAGCAGTGAGACAGCGGGGCGGAACACAGGAGGGCTGAGAAATCATGATAATAACCTACCAGTAAATGACCAATAACCTATAAATAAACGAAAAGAATATGAAAAAGGCGATTCTCTTTTGTGTGATGATGATAGTGGCAGGGAGCATGTGGGCTCAGGAAGAGTATCACATCAAGACATACGGAATAAACGATGAGTTAAAAACGCGTGGCACAACACGCCTCGCTCAGATTAACGGTTTCATGTGGATTGGCACGTCAGATGGTTTTAGCGCATTTGACGGGTTTCATATGCATAATTACACCATTCCTGACGAGGAGGGTCTTGGCAGCTATTTCAGTTGCGTGACATCGCTGACGGCAGCCCCTGACAGTTCCTTGTGGATTGGCACGAGAAAAGGTATCTACCATTTCGACATGAGTAGGGAGCGTCTCTACAAATTCACTTCAGACGAACTGCCTGAAAACCCGAGAGTGGGGCAATTGCTGTTTGACAAAGAGGGACACCTGTGGAGTATCATGAACAGCAAAGTGTACATCATCGATGTGAATGCAAAGACGGCTGAATGCATTGGCAATGGGTTCGAGTCTCCCAACTGTGTGATGGTGGCGAAGAACGGCACCGTGTGGCTGGGCGATGACAATGGCAAGCTGTACCGCTACGATGCCCCCACCCACCGTCTGCGCGAATACAATGTGAAGCCCGAGGGTGCGGAGTCGTTCTCGCAGCTGATGAACATTACGGAGATGAGAAACGGACAGCTGGCATTGGTCAGCTACGATGACGGTATCTGCTTGTTCTCCCCCACGACACTCACCTCAAAAATGCTGATGACGCACGACGATGAAGGATCACCTATTGTGGCACACACATCCGTCACGCCTGATGGCGATGAACTTTGGGTGGGTACTGAACGAGGCATCATCATCTACCGAATGCGAGACAAGCACATTAGCAGCATCCGCCAAACGCGCCACATGCTGAACACGCTGTCGGACAATTCTGTCCACTCGATGTTTGTGGACAGGGAAAATGGTGTGTGGGTCGGCACTTATTTTGGCGGCATGAACCGCATCAGTTTGTCACCCCATAACTTCTCGGTATCTTTGCCCGAGGATGAGGATGTAGATGTGGTGCGCGAAGTCATCGGAGACCACTATGGGCGCATTTGGGCAGGCACGGAAGATGGCGGTCTCTACATTTTGAACAAGGATAAAGGCACATTGGTCAAGGCTAATGTGGATTGGGCAGGAGCCCCTCCCCCATTCAACGCACAGGGATTGGTGTTGATAGATGACGATCTGTGGGCGTCGAGCATCACGAATGGCATTTATGTGGTGGACACGAAAACCATGCGGTTGAAGCACCGATACGCAAAGACCAACAATACCCCACAAGGAACCACCATCGAAGGAAAAAGTCTGTGCTACCAGAATGGTACCCTCTTTGTCAGTTCGTGGCGAGGCGTTTACATCTTCGACCCCAAAACGGAAGAGTTCAACCTCATGCCTGAGCTGAGTGGTGTGTATGCCCAGCGCATCTATGGCGACCGTCATGGCAATGTGTGGGTGGCATCGTTCAACCAGGGCGTGTGGAAGATTCAGCAGGGGAAGGACGGAAAATGGAAGGGAAAACAAACACCGTTCACCTACAAGTGCGCCACTTGCATCATGGAGGATTCAAGAGGAACATATTGGGTAGGAACTGACCTTCATGGCTTGGTTTCCTACAATGACAAAACAGGCGAAACAAAGCAGCAGGAGGAGTCGGAAGGATTGCAGCACGAGACGGTGACAAACATCCTGGAAGACAGCCATCACCGCTTGTGGATCAGCACATTCAACGGCTTGTACAGCTACAACCTTGACAAGAAGATTGTCAACCACATGACATTGGTGAACGGTCTGCCTTCAACCTACCTCAATTATGCATCTGGCTATAGCGACAAGGACGGATTCATTTATATCGGCACCTACAAGGGGCTTGTTTGTTTCACTCCCAATTCATTCGTTCTGTCAAAAGACAGGTTGAAGCCATACTTCCTGAATCTCTATGTGAACGGCAAGCACATCACGCCAAACGACGAGACGGGTATCCTGCAGCATACACTCTTCCAGACAAAGGAGTTGACGCTGAAACGCAGCCAGAACACGTTCACCATCATGTATGCCGTTCCTTCCTACCGAAGTGGAGAAATCGTGTGGTACCGCTACCGCATGAATCCTGATGAGCCTTGGGTAGTGACAGACAATGCACAACCCATCCAGCTGACGAACCTCTCGACGGGCACCTACAAACTCACGTTGCAAGCCAGCTACAACCCAGAACGATGGGAAGGCGAAGCGGCTGTACTGATCGTGAGGGTGGAGACACCAATATGGCTGAGTCCGATTGCTTTCATCTGCTACGCTGCTGTCATCATAGGACTTGTCGTGCTCGTAATGTGGCTGATTAAGAAACAGGAAATCAAACAACTGAAAAAGAAGCATAAGCAAAAAGAAACGGAAAATTAAAAATGAAAAGAAAGGGGATTTTGATGATGGTGCTGCTGGTGGCGACACTCAATATGGCAGCACAAGAGGAGGAAGTGATGATGCGTGGACGCATCGAAAATGTGACGGATTACAGTAGCATGCCGTCATTAGCAAGGGAAGGACTACGAAAGGTCGGATCCCTTGCAGCAGCGCCATTGACCAACATGGGGTCACCCAGAGTGCCTGTGATTCTGGTGCAGTTTCCTGACAAACCTTTCACGGTGCGCGAAACGGAAGAAGACGTTCATCAAGTTTACCATGAACACTTCAATGCCAGCGAGGGGGTGTGTCCTGGCACATCGAGATGGTCTGTGAGGGAATTCTTTCGTATGCAGTCCGATGAGCAATTTACGCCCAATTTTGATGTAATTGGTCCCGTGACCCTCTCTAAGAGTTACACCTACTATGGACAAGACCAAGGCAAGTCAAGAGACATTTATATCCAAGAATTCTATCGCGAAGCATGTCAACAAGCCATCTTGCACGATGTAGATTGGAGTCTTTATGACAACGACAAGAACGGCGTGGTGGATTTCGTTTTCTTCATCTATGCTGGACAAGGGCAGAATCAGGAGGGAACGGAAAAGGGGGCCATCTGGCCTAAGGAAAGCGTATCACGTTTCACCGTAACAGGGGATGGTTTCAATGTTTCTTTTGGTGCCTCAGGATGCACCTGCGAATTGTATCTAAAAGAGATGGATGGCATCGGGGCTTGTATTCACGAGTTGAGTCACGGGTTAGGCTTGCCAGACTTCTATGATTACAATTATAAGGGATATGGCATGGATTATTGGGATTTGATGGACTCTGGCTGCTATAAATTACATGGACGCCAACCCATTGGATTCTCTGCATACGAACTCGAATTTTTGGGCTGGAGGCAAATGGTGGAACTCACCCCCGACTCCGCATACAGCCTAACGATTGACCCGTTGGAGAAAGGCGGAGTGGCTTATAAGGTGGTGAACAAGGCGAATCCCGACGAGTACTTCATCCTTGAGAACCGTCAGGATATAGGCGTGGACAACTACATGGGCTATATCGTTTATTCACAATATACTACACATGGGCCGAATCACGGATTGATGATCACGCACGTGAATTACAGTAAGTCGGCATGGGAATCCAACACGGTGAATACAATAGACCCTTCACGCCAACGATTCACAATCGTACCAGCCGATGGGGAACTTATTCCTGCCTTCGAACGAAGTGACGACGTATGGGCAGAGTCTGCACACGGCGACCTCTACCCCGGTCCAAACAACGTCACTGAAATCAGCTCTTATGCTGTCTTTAAAGGGGGCACACTCGGACAAACGATTGACAACATCGAGGAGCATAAAGACGGGACTATCACACTGGACATCAACGGAGGGAAACCCATCATCGAACCAGAAGACCCCAATGTCGAACCTGACATCCCTGAGATTGCATGAAGAAAATTTAAAGAGATCGTATAAAGACAGGACATAAAAAGGGCAGGCCCAATGAAGTTATGGCAACTTCGTTGGGTCTGCTGCTGTATAGTTATCCATTCTCAGATGGTAGTTCATCACTTGCTCCAACGTGAAATGGAATTCAGGGCTGTCTGGCGGCAAGGGGCGATGCGAGAATGTCTGGAAGTAAAGCAGGCATGCATCACGCCACCATTGTGCATCCTTCGCCTGACGTTCGAAACGCCACAACTGTTCTCCATACTGCTCTGCTGGCACATAAGGTTTCATCGCTTCCCAAGTCTTCACAAACTCGTTCGCTTGACGCACACCACGGTCGTAAGTGTAGCAGAGATTGTCCCAGAGGGAAAGTCCATTGCTCATCGTATAATCCCAAGGCACATGATGGAACCAAAGGATAAGGTTCTCAGGACAAGTGCCCATATTATTATATAATGTACGCAAAGGCTCTGGATATTGTCCTGCATTGTTTGAGCCGACATTGCCCTTCAAACAAGGCTCCTCGTGGTCAGAACGGTTGAATCCAATACCCAAGGTATCCACACGATGATAGAAACGTGGCAACCAGTCTTCACGAGATCCTCGAGGTGCATACCAAGGCTCAGGACCATAGTGATGACCGCCTGCAAAGATGTGGTGCAAGCCGAGTGGCATCATGTAATCCACCACTGTCTCGCGACTCTTCAACAAAAGTTGAGTCATCGGACGGATGAAGGCAGGATTGTCTGTTTTGTAATAGTCACGCAGAAAATCCTCAGCAATCGTCTTGGAAGACACATTGACATCATTCGCCAATCTGCCAAAGGCATACCAGTTTGCCATCGCCAAGTCATTAGCTGTCCAGTTAGGGCTATCACCAATATTAGCAACACCAGCCATCCCGACGAAGTTTGGCATATTTCTATCTATCAAGTTCAATGTATCGAAGAACTCGCGCCACATCGGAGCCAAGAAGCAAGTGTGGATGCTCTCACCCGTGTATTCCTGCGTAATCTGGAACTCCACCATCATCTTCGTCTTCTTCAATCCGAAGAAGAGAGGAGAAACCGGTTCACGTGGCTGGAAATCCACAGGGCCGTTCTTGATCTGGATAATGACATTATCAGCAAACTGCCCATCGAAATGGATGAACTCTTCGTATGCCTGATTGGCACGGTCGCCCTCGTATGCACGCTGAGCCGGGGTCTTCTGAGCATCGCCTTCCCCTTTCGCCGAATAGACGAAAGCACGCCACATGACAATGCCGTTGTAAGGCTGCAATGCCTTTGCCAACATATTCGCACCATCCACATGGGTACGTCCATAGTCCATCGGACCAGGCTCTCCCTCACTGTTGGCTTTCACCAAGAAACCGCCAAAGTCTGGAATCAGCCCATAAATCTCCTTCACTTTCTTCTGCCACCATTCCTGCACTTTTGGATCCAGAGGGTCGGCAGTATCCACATCACCCAATGCCTTAGGTGAAGCGAAATTGACAGAGAGGTACACCTTAATGCCGTAAGGACGCAACACATCCGCAATCTTCGCCGTTTTCTTCAGCATATCCGATGAAAGGGCAATAGGCTTGGCATTCACATTATTGAGCACAGTACCGTTGATGCCATAGTCCTTGTTGATGCGGCCATATTCTTCATAACGGGCTTTCAGTTCCTTAGGCATAGAACCCTTGCCAGCAGGAATCTCTTCCCATTTCCAGATAGAACGTCCAGCAAATCCACGTTCCACTGTACCATTAGGATTGTCCCAGTGATTCAACAGGCGCAATTCAAAACTCTGTCCCCAAGTCAGGTGGCAGACCATCAACAAAAAGAGAGTAAAGATTGTTTTTTGCATTTTTACGGCTTTATTTCATGTCATTATTAATCACGACGGAAAATGTCGCGGGTATATACTTTTTCCTGCACATCATCGAGACAGGCATCATAGCGATTTGCGATGATGGCTTGCGATTGTTCTTTGAATTTAGCGAGGTCATTCACCACCTTCGAACCAAAAAACGTCGTACTGTCTTCCAAAGTCGGCTCATAGATGATGACCGTTGCGCCCTTCGCCTTGATGCGTTTCATGATGCCCTGAATGGATGACTGACGGAAGTTGTCTGAATTGCTCTTCATCGTCAATCGGAACACGCCAATGACGACTTCTTTCTCCACGTCCTTACTCCAACGTATGCGGTTAGAATAACTATAATAGCCTGCCATCTGCAACACGCGGTCGGCAATGAAGTCCTTTCTCGTACGATTGCTCTCCACAATAGCTGTCATCATCTGCTGAGGAACATCCTGATAGTTGGCCAGCAACTGCTTCGTATCCTTCGGCAGACAATAGCCCCCATAACCAAAGGACGGGTTGTTATAGTGCGTACCGATACGGGGGTCAAGACCTACGCCCTGAATGATCGCCTGCGCATCAAGCCCCTTCACCTCTGCATAGGTGTCCAACTCATTGAAATAGCTTACACGCAACGCCAGATAGGTGTTGGCAAAGAGCTTCACAGCCTCTGCCTCTGTCAATCCCATATGAAGTACGTCAATGTTCTCCTTCACGGCACCTTCCTGCAAGAGGGCAGCAAACGTGTTGGCAGCCTCACGCAGTTCTTCTGCATACTTCACTTCAATACGCTTAGGCGAACCCACGATGATGCGCGATGGGAAGAGATTGTCATACAATGCCTTGCTCTCACGCAGGAACTCTGGCGAGAAGAGCAATTTCATCGCATAACCATATTTCTTATATAACCCCTCCGTATAGCCCACTGGAATGGTCGATTTGATGACCATCACAGCATCAGGATTCACTTCCAACACCAAGTCTATGACTTCCTCCACATGCGACGTGTCGAAATAGTTCTTCACAGGATCGTAATTCGTCGGAGCAGCAATCACCACGAAGTCAGCATCTGCATACGCTTTCCGTCCATCGAGGGTCGCTGTCAAGTTCAAATTCTTCTCTGCCAAAAACTTCTCAATGTATTCATCTTGGATAGGTGATTTCTTCTGATTGATCAGTTCTACTTTCTCTGGAATCACATCCACAGCAGTCACCTGATGGTGCTGTGCCAACAAAGTGGCAATGCTCAAGCCCACATATCCGGTACCTGCCACTGCCACCTGAATATCCTTAAATTCTCTCATAAGTAATTATATCTTATCACTTTACGCTTTTTTCGGCTCTCACCTTCTTGCCATATTCCGAAGGTGACATTCCATATTCAGCCTTGAAATTCTCTGTAAAACGCTTTGGATTGCCGTAACCAATCTCCAACGAGATGTCCGCAATCGGCATCGTCGTCTGTTCCAGATACTGCTTACCACGCTTCAGTCGGATCGTGCGGATAAACTCAGCAGGTCCCTTACCCGTGATGTTGATGAGTTTCTTGTATAAGTACGTACGGCTCAACGACAGCTCCTGTCCCAACACTTCCACAGAGAACTCTGTGTCCGACATATGGTCTTCACATATCTTGATGGCACGCTGAATGAATTGCTCATCCACCGAGGTGATAGTAATTTCACTTGGGGCCACGTCCATCTTCTCACGGAACTGACGCTGACGATTTTCTCGTTTCTCAATGAACTTTTTCACCCTCAGACGCAACATCTCCACATTGAATGGCTTCGTAATGTAGTCATCGGCACCCAGACGTAGACCTTCCATCTCCAGTTGGTCGCCTCTTCGTCCCGTCAACAGAATCACTGGAATATGCGACCAACGCAAGTCTGTCTTGATGCGCTTGCAGAGTTCCAGACCATCCATCTTCGGCATATTCACGTCACTCACTACCAAATCAACATTATCGTTCTCTTCCAAGCGCTCCAATGCCACCTCACCATTACTTGCTGTGATAACGGTATATTCACCACGGAAATAGTCATGCACGAAACGGCACATGTCAGGGCTGTCATCCACCATCAACAACGTAAAGCGCTCCTTCGGCTCCTCACTGTTCTCTTCTGGCAGATCATCCCTGTTGGCGGCCACCTTCGCTACATTGCTATCATCAATGCCCACAGGCTTGCTTTCCTCCTCCTTAATTTCCTTCTTGACCGTAGGCGTAGGAACGGGTGTTGGTGTTGCCACCTGCGTCATCACGGCATCTACTGGCGGCACCAAAGCTGGCATCACATTTCCCTTCCCACCTGCTGGCAACATATTTACCTGATGCAACAGCAGTTGTGCATTTCTCAAAATCATCTGGACACGCACCCTCACATCGTCAGCCAAGGGTTCTGAAGCCAGTTGTTGCAATGGACTAATGATAAGTGTGATGGGTGTGAGCAAGTCCCTACTCACACCACTCAGCACACCTTGTTTTGTTTCTTCCAATTCTGTTCGATGTTCTGCACGCATCTTCTGCAATTCCGCTTCCATCTTTTGGCGTTCACGCGACAATGACCAACGACATATCGCATATGCCACCACGGCCACCAACAGCACACCAAACAAGACGGCCCAGACAAAGCCCTGTGAGAAGAGTCCAGTAGCCTGCGCCGTCATCACTCCTGCAATCAAAATGTTTCCCATTTGCGAGTTCATTTTATCCTTTGATGATGCAAAATTAGTAAAAATAATTCATTTCAAGCATTTTTACCTCTTTTTTTTCATCATCACGACCGCAGAAGTCGTTTTTGTTTCCAAAATGGCAAAGTTTTACTCCACAACAATGCGCTCAATCACGATACCTGGGTCAAGTGGGCAGATTGACAACTGGTGCTTACCTTGCGTCAAAGCAGGCAATGAAACACGCTGCTTATTCATGCGCGTCGTCTCCCATTCGAAGTTCTGGTCGTGCGACATCTGCACCACATAGCGGCTCGCTTCATTCACGTTCATCGTCTGCACTTCTTTGCCATCCAGCATCACGGTCATTCGCTGTCCACGTCCATCATTGAAGGGGAAGTTGGTAGCCAAGATAATGGTAGCCTGAGCGCCATCCTTCGCCTCCTGTACTTGGAATGCATAATCTATGGACGAACCTTCCGTACTCTTCGTATATGGGAACAATGCCACACCCGCCTTCCAGATGCCCAAGTCTGGCACCACCTGCCACTTAGCTTCCTTCGCATCCTTCTTGTTCACAAACTCGTCGGCTTCGATGATGGCAACATACTTCTTGGGCACAGTCACCAGGTTGAAACCTTCTACAGCATCAGCAGCCTCCACGCGCTTCACCTGTGGCATCGTGTTCTGTCTTGGGTTATTCCACGAACGGTAACCAATATAAATCTCATCCATCATGTGATTCCACTTACCACCTGCAATCTTGTGGTTATACTCGTCACAGAGTTCAGCTGCACGACGGAAACACAACTCCACCTTGTCAGCCCATTCGTTGGCACGAATGTTATTCTGCTGGGCATAGTAGTTGTTCATTGCCACCGCATAATACATATTATACAAGTTGCAGAATACACGCACAGGGTGATAAATTAACTCGTTGTACGCATTTCTGTTCTGCACAGGCATCAACTCCCTGAGAATGGTGGCTTCACGTTCCAACTGGTCGTATTGATCCACATACTCCTTCCACTCGCCCGACATGAGGTCAAAGGTACGTGCATCCAACTGTTCTGGCGTACGACGATGTGCATACTTGCATTGCAGATTCAGGATGCGGGCAGCCTCCTTCGCACATTTCTCGCCAAATTGCTGACGGCAGAAGTTCTCTGTATATTCCATCAAGTTCGAGGGGTTGAACTGCGAAGGATTCCAAGCCATCTTGAACCAGAAGTCAATCGGGAACTCCATCGGCTTCAAGTCACCAACATTCAGAATCCAAAGTTTGTCCACACCATAGGTGTAAGTCAATTGCAATTGCTCCCACATACGCTGCACCTGACTGATGTTCTGGAATTTAGAGTTACGTGGTGCACCCACATAATCCACATGGTAATAGAGTCCATAGCCACCAGGATGACGCTTCGAGAATGCACCCGTACCCTTGTTCCACTCCTGTTCTGGCAACACACGCACATTACCCCAGTTATCATCACAAAGCAGCAGAATCACATCATCTGGCACATTCATGCCCTTCTCATAATACTCCTGCACCTCCTTATAGAGTGCCCACAACTGTGGCGTCTCCTTAGCAGGCTTGCCTGTAGCTTCCTCAATCAATTTGCGCTGGTTGGTCACAATACGCTCCAACAAATCCACATCCGCATGGTCACCCATCGCCTCATCACCATCACCACGCATACCAATCGTCACCACGTCATCCGTGTGCTTCATACGCTCCACTCCACCTTTCCAAAACTTGTCCAGTGTTTCCTGGTTCGTGTCGTAGTTCCAAGCACCATACTCTCTGCGATGGCTCGTCCACTCCTTATGCGCACGTGCCAAAGGCTCATGGTGACTCGTTCCCATGCAAACGCCCATATCGTCAGCTGTCTGCATGTTCAGTGGGTCATCGGCATAGAACATGGCATCCCACATGGCAGGCCACATATAGTTACCCTTCAATCTGAGCACCAATTCAAACACTCTTGCATAGAATTCATGGTTATAGCCGCCATAATTCTCCTTCACCCATCCTGTCAGGCAAGGAGCCTCATCGTTCAGGAAGATGCCACGATACTTCACGGCAGGCTCACCATCCGTATAGACACCCTTCTTGATATAGAGTTGGTCGTGCTTCTCCGCAGGCACATCCGCCCAGTCATACCAAGGGCTCACACCAATCTGCTGGCTCAATTCATAGATACCGTAAATCGTACCACGCTTGTCACTACCTGCAATGACCAATTGATCCTTCACCGTCGTGATGATGAACATCTCTGTCTTACCTTTCAAATCCTTGATGGCAGATACTTTCTTTGCCATCTGATCAATAGCAGCACTCTTACCCAGTGTACCAACTACGATGGGGTAATCCTGTCGCCCTGTCACCTTCTCCAAATCCTTCTTCAGGTTGTCGATGGCGATATGCACACCCTTCCAATCGTTCTGATCATACTGAATCGTTCCTTTTTGGTCAGTCAGACAAAGGGCGCCACTCTGAGGGGCGAACACCACAAACTGCTCTGCTGCCAACGCCGAGATGACAGCACAAATGTTGATTGCAACACACAAAAATAATTTCTTCATGTCTATAGGTTTTGTTTTTTGATGGGGCAAAGTTACGGCTTTTTCATTTGACAGACCCTCCCCTATCGTTACATTTTTTTTCCACCATGTTACAATAAACAAGCACCCAACACATGTTTGATGTGCTGAGTGCTTATTCGAATGTCCAAATGAGTGCAATCAGAATCTCACGTACATCTCTGCCCAGAGTTCGTTGTAGTCCTTGTGCTCGAGGTTTCGGTTGTGCACGTGGTTGTACTGCAACTGCAGCATCAGGTTTTTGTGAATCTGGAAGTTGGGGATGATGCTGTAGATGGTCTTGGTGGAGCCCCAAGTCTTGTCAGCACGATAAGCGTCGTACTTGCCATAGACCTTGAGCCAAGGGGTGCAAGGAACACCCACAGTAGCGTACCAACCGTCAGCCTTTCCATTGCCCTGATAGTTGGCGAGTATGCCCTGCGCATGGGCATATTCAGCACGAACAGTCCAGTCGTTGTGTTCATACTTGACGGAAGCTGCCCAACGGTTACGGTCAATCTCCACACCTATGTTGTCCACATAGTCGCCTGTCCAGCCAAAGATGCCGATGAAGAGGTCCTTGATGGGTTGGAACTGCAGAGAACCGATGAAGTCCTTGTGGCCGTTCTTGTCACCAGTGTTGATGCCCTGACCGTTCATCACCTGCAACTGATAGTGGAGGAAGCGATGACCATCTGACTTGGCAGGGAAAAGGTCACCCTGCACCTGAAGACCCTGATCACGACCACCATTGCCGACATTGCCGTCCTTGTCGCTGATACCAGCAATACAATTGGAAATCTGCGAATAGTCGCCAGCGCCCACATCCCATGGGTTGTAAGGATTCTCGAAAAGGAAGGCACGCTTGTACTGACCCACCTTGACAGCGAGCTCCTTCCAGTGCGACCACTCCACAAAGTAGTCCTTCATGTGGAAGGTGGAGTTGTTCACCTGCATCTGAATGCGGTACTTGAAGTCTGTGAGGATGGTGCCATCCACATACAGACGGATGAGTCGCTGGCTGAAGCCTGCCCCACCCTTCGCGCCGTCTTGGTCGCTGTAGGCATACTTGCCAATGAAATAGCCTCCGAACTTGGGAGCCGAAGCATAGTCAGTCAACTTCCTGCCCAACTGTGCTTTGCCTGCTGGAGCTGGGGCAGCACTCTGAAGCGCACTCTCCAGACTGTTGTTCACGAGGTCGGTGATGAAACCAGCACCAGGCGTCCCGTTCGGTTCAAATTCTGATGTTTCAATTCTCTCTTCGGCAGGCATATTGATTTCCTGCACCTCTTCATTCTCTGCCCACACAGGCAGCGTGGCCAATGTTGCCACAAAAACAGTAGTAAAAATCTTTTTCATATATTCATTTTAATAGAAAATCGTTGTGATAATCAAGCCCACGATGGTGCTGACAATGACGCTGACGAGACCTGGCATCATGAAGGAGTGGTTGAGCAAGTACTTACCAATCTTCGTTGTGCCTGAACGGTCGAAATTCACCGTAGCAATATCAGAAGGATAATTTGGGATGAAGAAGTAGCCATAGACCGATGGAAGCACACCCAAAAGGATAGGACCTGGGATGCCCAAGGAATATGCCAACGGCAACATCGCCACCACCACAGCACCTTGGCTGTTGATGAGCACAGACACCACGAAGAACACAAATGCAATGGCCCAAGGATACTCACTAATAACACCCTCAAGCGAGATTTGCATCGTATCCATATAATTGGTGAAGAAAGTGTCAGCAAGCCAAGCGATACCGTAAATAGCCACCACTGCCACCATACCCGACTGCCATACAGAACCTGCCACAGCCTTCTTGGGACTTGCCTTCGCAAAGATAATCATCAAGGCAGCAGCAGAGATCATAATCATCTGGATGACCACATTCATCGTCAATGGCTTATCAAACCACTCTGTCACACCTGTCACATGCACCCTCGCCTTCACCAATTGGCTGGCGGTCATGGACAGGTTCTCGTCGATGTAGAGGTCATGACTTCCCTTGACAGCTCGCAAGGTTTCGTAGGCGGGCAGGGCGTTCTGGAAAACAGCGAAGAAGACGATGATGATCAAAGCACCCAGGAAGATGAAGACGGCATTCTTGGCCGACTGAGGAATCTCCTTGTCCAAAGTAGTGGCGTTCGAGCCATAGATATACTTACGTTGCTCAGGATCTTGTAGTCTCTTTTGGAACTCAGGATCCTTGTCGAGGTCCTTGCCACGCCTGTATGAACATAGAGCAGCAGCCGTCAATCCGCAGAGACAAGCAGGAATCGAAACCATCAACACATCGGGAATGGCGATTTCAAAACCATTAGCGTTGGAGATGCTGACAAATGCCACAACAGCTGCCGCAATAGGCGAACAAGTGATACCCACCTGAGAGGCAATGGAGGCAACAGCACAAGGACGCTCAGGACGGATACCCTTCTTCAGGGCAATGTCGCAGATAATAGGCATGAGGGTATAAACCACGTGACCTGTACCCACCAGCACCGTCAGGAAGAAAGTACAGAATGGCGCGAGGAATGTGATATGTCCTGGATTTTTTCGAAGCAACTTCTCTGCCATCTGTATCAGCCAATCCATACCACCCGAGGCTTGCATAATGCCAGCGCAGGTGACGGCGGCAATGATGATGTAGATGACATCGGTGGGAGGGGAACCTGGTTCTAAGCCGAAACCCAAAACGAGAATCGCAAGACCGATGCCAGAAATGGCACCCAATGCCAAACTGCCGTAACGTGAGCCTACATAGAGGGCTCCCAGCACGACGAATAGTTGCAGAAGCATGACAGGTTCCATAAAAGTACAGTTTTTAATTGAAGATTATTGAGCAAAGGTATATAAAATTTCTAAAATAAACGAAAAGAATCTTTATTTTTATGTTTACGTGTGCTTTTTTACGTACTTTTGCAGCAAAAGATGATGAAACGACCATGTTCCAACTCTGCCGAAACGAATGCATCAGATTGACGGGAGTGAGTGCCTTGCTCCATTTCCTCGTCGACGGTTTGTGCATCTGTTGCCTGTATCTCACGACGGCAGACGGCAGCATCGACATCGTGCTTCCGTTTGTGACTTACAACGTGTTGGCATTCCTCACGCAGCCCCTCACTGGTTGGTGGGCAGACAAGATGCAGCAGAAACATTGGATGTTGCTCGCTTCTGTGCTGTTGCTGACATTGGCTGTGCTGATGGCGTCGGTGACGACAAACAGTCAGTTGGCAGAAATTCGCCCAGCGCATGGGCTTGTCAACGGTCAACTTTCAACGGCCGTACTGCTCGGTATGGGCAATTCGCTCTTTCACGTATGGGGTGGTAAACAGACCGCCATCCGCTCTGGGAATGATATCCGTGCATTGGGTGTGTTTGTCTCCACTGGCGCTTTCGGACTCGCCATCGGAGGGGTGTTCGCTTCGTGGTTCTTGCTCTATGCTTTCTTATTGGGCATAGGAGTGTTGGCTGTGACAGCCCTCAAGTTCTCCACAGGAAATGCGTCTTACAATGACCAATATCCCCATGACATGAAGTATTGGGAAGGTGTTTGGTACTTCATTGTCCTCATCATGCTCATCGTGGCAGGACGTTCGTTTGCAGGTGAAGCCTATACGACTGGCATCACGAAAAGCACTACGCTCCTCTTGGTGTTGGGCGCCGTGTCCATGCTGGGGAAGATGGCTGGTGGGTGGCTCGCCAAAGGGTTAGGAATATGGAAATCCTTGCTGCTCATGGTGGTGGGAGCCATCATCTGCTTCATCGGCAGAAACCTTCACATCGCCGTGATGCTCACAGGAATATTCCTCGTGAACTGCACGATGCCCATTACACTCTACTGGGCGAACACGTTGATAAGGGGCAAAGAGGGGTTGGCATTCGGACTGCTGGCGGCATCACTGATACCAGGGTATCTGCTCGCCACATTAGATTTATCTGCGATAAGACTATGGATGGACAACTGACCCTGCAACTCCTCGTCTCCCTCATCCCCACCATCCTCATCGAGTTGGGGGTGTTGTGGTTCCTGCTGGAACGGCGGAAGATAGTTCTTCTCTCGTCCATCGCGGTGAATGTGTTGACCAACATGCCGCTGAACCTCTACGTGCTGCTCGTCAACGACAGCATGGGCGGTATCCTCATTGGCGAGGCGCTCGTCTTCTTCGTCGAAGCTTTATGGTACTGGTTCTTCACGCATAGCATCCGGCAGGCGGTCATCTATAGCTTCTTGTGCAATGCCATCAGTTTCCTCATCGGAATGCTCCTGTGGCTCATCTTTTCATTCTACGGAATTAATATATAACATCATACATTAACAACTAAACAATTTGGCTTATGTTCAATCTTTTAGACATTGCCTATCCAGGCAGACCTTATCGGCCACCCATCAAAATCGATCCTGACACCATTTACATCCTCAAGCCCGCAAAGGATTCAGTGATCGCACCAGAGAGTACCGACTCCATCATCCCGAAGGACATCATCGACTCCTGCGAAAACGTGATTGACACTCTCCAGTCTGCCATCAACTGGCTGAATGGCACAGGCACCGATGGTGGGTACGCCACGCTCCTGTGGACAAGCCTCGTCGTACTGGCATCCTTGTCCTTGTGCTTCTATTTCGCATGGAGCTACCGACATCAACTACAAAACAAGAAGAGACTGGCTTAATCCAGTCTCTTTTTCAGTTTCTTCATTTCCTTCAGCGACGCCTTGCCTGCCTTCTCACCCAAGTCAATCATCTCGGCTATCTTGTTCGGCATGAAATCCTCTGCCCCATAACCCTTCAGATTGGGATTGATGTAGATGTCAGCATCTTTGCGATTTCGCTGATACTTCTTCAGGTCTGGCCGCAATAGCGACAAAAGGGAGGAGGAGTTGTTTTCGTGCTTGTTCACCGTCAAATCCACCGCAATCACATAGTCGGCACCCATTTCCCTTGCCACATCCACAGGCAAGTTGTTCAGCACACCGCCATCCACCAACTTCATATTGCCTATCTTCACAGGCTTGAACACCACAGGAATCGCCATACTGGCACGCATCGCCTGTGCCAAATCGCCCTCTTTCAGCACCACTTCCTTCATCCTATTCATATCCACCGCCACACAACGGAAGGGTATCTGCAACGACTCGAACGACACTTCTCCACCCGTCAGGTCTCTCAACGTCCTCACAATACTGTCGCCCATCAGCGAGCCTGTAAAGAGGTTTGCCCAAGCCCTTGTGCGGAAGAGCGAATCCAACTGTTCACTCGTCTGCCCCATCGCATACAATCCCCCCACAATCGAACCGATGCTCGTACCCACCACCATGTCGATAGGCACACCCGACTTCTCCACATATTTCAACACACCCACAGCGGAAGCACCTTTCGCGCCTCCACCGCCCAGCACCAATGCCACCTTCGGACGACCACCTTCCCCATCAGAAGCATGGTTTACCTTCTTACGTGCCTGCACCGTCATACACACGCACAACAACACGATGAAAAACAGACTCTTTTGCATATTCTTTATTTTTTACGGTACAAAGATAGAGAAAATTTGGGAGTTAGGAGTCAGGAGTTAGGAGTTTTTCGTATCTTTGCCCCCAATATTTCTCATTTATCATTTTTTATTGATCATTTAGCGTAGCGTCTCATGAAAAAAGGACTGGTACTCGAAGGCGGAGGAATGCGCGGACTTTTCTCGGAAGGTTTCATTGACGTGATGCAAGAGGAAGGCATCACGGTGGACGGCATGATAGGCGTGTCGGCGGGTGCCTTGTTCGGGTGCAACTTCAAGTCGCACCAAGTGGGACGAGGGCTTCGCTACAACACGCGTTTCAAGGATGACCCTCGCTACATGGGATGGCGTTCCTTCATCACAACGGGCAATTTCGTCAATGCCCAATTTGCCTACCACACGATGCCGATGGAATTGGACGTGTTCGACATACCTGCATTCGAAGCTGACCCGACTGAGTTCTATCTGGCGTGCACGGACATCAAGACAGGCAAACCCGTCTATCAGCAGATTGACCACGTGGAGGACAGCACCCTCGAATGGTTTCGAGCTACTGGTTCTATGCCCATTGCCTCCACACCTGTGGAAATCGACGGCATGAAACTGTTGGATGGCGGATTGGTGGATTGCATCCCCCTACAGCATTTTCAGGAAATCGGCTACGAGCGCAACATCGTCATCCTCACCAGACCTAAAGGTTACCAGAAGACACCCAACAAATACAAGTGGCTCTTCAAGATGTGGTATCCCAACTATCCCCAAGTGGCGGAATGTATGGCACGCCGTCATGAGATGTACAATGCCCAATTGCAATACATCGAAGAACAAGCTGAAAAAGGGAATGTCCTCGTCATCTATCCCGACCACCCTTTAGAAATCGGGCGCATCGAACTGGATGAGCCTAAACTACGTGCCATCTACCAGCACGGACGGGAGAAAGCCCAATCCATGCTGGAAGATGTAAAAAGATTTTTAGCTGAATAAGCAAAGCTTACTCACCAAATATTTCTTTCAGTTTTTTGCCCAATGCAGCACCTCTCAAGTCGCGTGCCACAATCTTTCCCTCAGGATTCACCAACAGGCTTGCAGGAATGGCATCGATGTGATACACCTTAGCAGCGACGGTCTCCCAACCCTTCAGGTCAGCGAGGTGTACCCAAGGCATGTTCAGTTCCTTGATAGCCTTCACCCATGCATCCTTTTTCTGGTCGAAAGAAAGACCGACAATGTTGAAACCTTTGGCGTGATATTTCTCATAGTTAGCCACCACATTGGGCATCTCAGCACGACAAGGTCCACACCATGAAGCCCAAAAGTCGATGAGCACCCATTGACCTTTACCTACATACTCGCTGAGTTTGTGCAGGTTGCCCTCAGTGTCTGCCTCTTCAAGGTCAGTGAAGGGCTGTCCCATAATCTTCTGTTTCGCCTCTTCCTGAGCAATGCGATACTTGATTTCATCAAGGGCAGGATGGTTCGCATAGGGAGGATTGGCATCCAGCATCTCCTTGAAACCGTCCATTCCATAGAATGCAACGAGGTTATCAACAAAAGCGGCTGGAACAAGCGTCTTCTCGTTCTCCTTCAGCATCTGCGCCATCAGTTCCCTATCCTTGTCAGTCAGTCGATCTAACTCAGGTTTCACCTCCGCACCCTTCTTTTCCGCGTTGCTCTCCCGCTCCTCCTCAGATAAGGACATATCATAATAGGCATCCAGCACCTCTGACCTCAAGGCACTCATCTGCATCAGCAAGGAATCGTTCTGACGGTCATAATAGTTCAAACTCTGATTTTGGGCAGAACCTTTCAGGACGTTGGTGGAGAGATCAATAGTGGCGGGTGTGCCATCATTGAACATGATAACGAAACGTGGAGCTTCATCCACTCTCACAAAAAGAAGGGCATCCTTGGTGTAGGAGCCTTCGAAGGAGAACTGACCGCCACTCACCGCAGCACTGTCCAGCACCTCATGTGAATCACGGTTTCCCATATACACCATCTTACTACCAGCAGGGGCTGTACCCTTAATGCTGTACTTTGTCTGTTGTGCCATTACTGGCAGTGTAGCCACAACGAGGGCTACCATCGCTAATACTTGTTTCATATGATATGTTTTACTCAACTTTCTGAAGTTATCGCTACGCTCGAAGTAATCGAAGTTAAAGGAGTTAACGACTTATGCAATACTTGTCTCAATGCCTGCCAGCGGATTGTGAATTTCTTTCAGGTATTTCCCGAACTCATCCAGTACACATTCAGTGGCAATCTCCACATTCTTCACCCTGCCGAAGTCTTCACGCAGACACAGCGAATGGACATCGCCCTCGCTGCCCCAAGCCACCCAAATCTCCACTTCATGACCTTCCCACGCCTCAGCATAACCTGTTGAAGCCAACGCATAATCGGTGCGGAAAAGGCGACACGCACCCTTCACCATCTGCTCTGCCACCTCACGCGACACCACCCCATACTCCGCAATCATCTCAGCTGGCACACCCAGCATCTGCACCTTCACCTCATTTTGGTATGCCACTAACCCACCCTCGAAGTAGCGACTCGCACCACTCTGCGCCGTAATGGCTGCTGCAATGCGTCCACCCGTACACGATTCTGCTGTCGAAATTGTCATCTTTTGCAAAAATTGAAAGATTGAAGTATTGAAAAAATGATTTTTTTAAGTTTTGATGCGCAAAGATACAAATAATTTCATATAAATTTCATAACTTTGCCACAATTATTATCAATTTTTCAATCTTTTTCAATTCTTCAACTCTAAGATATGAACACCTCTATCAAAACCTTCATTGCAGTCACTTGTTGCGCAGCCTTGTCAACATCCTGCAACATTAAAACAACAGAAATGGCACAAAACGAAATGGCTACCATAGGTAACCCCTTCCTGCCACTTTGGGAACACATCCCCGATGGTGAGCCTTACGTATTCGAGGATCCAGACCATCCAGGCAAATTCCGTGTATATATCTATGGTTCTCACGACACCCTGATAAAAGGATATTGCGGACGTGAACTGGTCGTATGGTCTGCCTCCGTCGATAGCCTCAATAACTGGCGCTACGATGGCGAAATATTCAGCGTCACCAAAAATGCTAAGGGCGAATACCTTTACGATGGTGGTCTGGGCGACGTGCTCTATGCACCCGATGTGGCGTTGAAAGTTGACAGCACAGGCAAAAAGACCTACTACCTCTACCCCAACGACCAGATAGACGACCGCAACGGGCTCATCGCCAAGAGCGACCGTCCAGATGGTCCCTTCGAAGTGTGCAACTGGAGCAATATCTACCCCAATCGAGCGGATGGCGTTCTCCAGTTCGACCCAGCCGTGTTTGTCGATGACGACGGACGCGTCTATGGCTATTGGGGATTCGAACGTTCCAAAGCAGCTGAGTTCGACCCAGAGACGATGGCAACCGTTAAGCGAGGCACAGAGAAAATCATGGATATGATTTCTGGACGCTATCAAGAAGGCATATTCCATTTCTTCGAGGCTTCTTCCATCCGCAAGATCAAGGACAAATACGTGTTCATCTACAGCCGCTTCACTGAGGAAGGGGAATTTGGCTTACCCATGTCCAACTATACTTTGGCATACTGCTATAGCGACAACCCACTCGGTCCTTGGACTTATGGCGGCACCATCATCGACGGACGTGCCCGTGAAAAGGACGAACAGGGCAATGTCATCGCATCTGCTACTCCCGACGGCAACACCCACGGCTCCATCTGCGAGATCAATGGTCAGTGGTACGTCTTCTATCACCGCCAAACAGGCACTGATGAGTATGCCCGTCAGGCAATGGTCGCTCCTATCGAGGTGAACGTGGAAGAAGGCCCCGGCGGCAAGGTCGAGATCTCTGAGGGCGAATACACCTCCGAAGGCTTTGCCCTCAACGGTCTCAATCCTCTCGAGTGTCATTCAGCCGGTATCGCTTGCTGGTACACAGGTCCTAAACCTGCCACCCACGAATGGCCGAACAACACCTTCTATGGCTCCTACGTGGCTGCCGGCTATGGTGGTGACAAGAAAGGCATGAGCAAGGAGGAGGCACAGGCATCCACAGCAAAGTATGAGGCACCTTACGATCTGCGCTACAACAGCAACGACGTGGTGAACAACACCGACGGCTCCATCGTAGGCTACAAGTACTTCAACTTCGACTGCACCGAAGGACGCAATGACGTGACACTCCTGCTGAACCTCACTCCAGAGGGCGTTGACGGCACCATCGAAATCATGGCAGACCGTCCTTGGACATCACAAGGCGGCAAGCTCTTAGGCACCATCGAACTGAAGGCAGACGCCCCAAAGGGACCCGTCATTCAGACCGTGACGCTTCCTGAATTAGGGCAGCTGACAGGCAAGCACGCCATCTTCTTCAAGTTCAAGTCCGACACCAAGGAGAAGTCCCTCTGCACCCTCCACAATCTCGTGTTCAACTAATTACGGAAACAAAAACAGGCATCCAAATGAAACGCTCTCTATTCAGCATCATGCTCCTATGCGTTTGGCTGGCGGGCTATGCGCAAGAATCCGCTAAGAGTGATTATGTAAGTGACCAGATAACTCGTCAGAAGGTGATAGACAACGGCGGCACAGGTAATTATCGTGCTGTGATTGTGTCGGAGAAGACGCTTCCGGACTTCACGGTCTATCGTCCACGAAATGTGAAAGCTGCTGCACGGCGTGAGGGTCTTCTACCCCTGCTGATTTGGTGCAATGGTGCCTGCTCAGACAACTCGAAAGGATATGAGCGCATGTTGAACGAGATGGCATCACACGGTTACCTCGTGGTGGCTATCGGCAAGATGAAGGTGAATGACGACGACCGCGAGGATGGTGGCTCGAACGAGAAACAAGTGGTGGAAGCCATCAACTGGGTGGTGAAGCAGGTGGGGACAAAGACGAGCGACTACTATAAGGCAATCGATGTGAACAATGTGGCTGCGGCAGGACACTCCTGTGGTGGCGCACAAGCTATTGCCAATTGTGCCAACACCCGAATGAAGACCCTCCTCATCATGAATGCAGGTATGGGCGGCATGTCTATGGGTGGCGCATCGCCTCAGACACTCAAGCAGTTGCATTGTCCCCTCATCTATATGACGGGTGGTTCAGGCGATGTGGCGTATGAGAATGCAAAGACTGACTTTGGGAGCATCACAAAAGTGCCAGTGGTGTGGGCAGACCTGCCAACGGCTGGACATGGTGGTACTTACTGGGATCCGCAGGGCGGCGAATTTGGTCGTGTGGCACTGAAATGGATGGATTGGCACCTGAAGGGCTACAGTCAGAATGCCAATATCTTCCTGAAGCCTTCTGTCACGAAGGTGTTCACCAAATGGAAGATTCAGAACAAGAACTTCGGCAAAGTGGATTATGACCACATCTACGACACCCCACTGACGGTGGGCGACCCCGTGTTTGACCGTCAGGCTGCTGAAGAGACCTTCGCCTTTGGTGCAGACATCAGTATGCTCACCCAGCAGACGGATAAGGGATTGAAGTTCTACGACCGCAAGGGCGAGAAGAAGGATGTGATTTCCATCCTGAACGAGGAAGGCATGAACTGCGTGAGATTGGGCATGTTGGTGAATCCCTCTGATGGAGTTTGCAACCTCTCCTACACGAGAAATCTGGCGAAGAAGGCAAAGAATAATGACATGAATATCATGCTCTGCCTGCACTATACCGACAACCGCGCTGACATCGGCACACAGCTGAAACCTGCAGCATGGAAGAACTATGATATGGATGCACTGGAGCGAGCCATCAAGACGCATACTTCCACCGCCGTGAGAGCAGTCAAGGTAAGCAACAACAAACTGAAATGGGTGCAGGTGGGCTACCAACTGGACGAGGGTATGCTTTGGCCTGAAGGTCGATTGACCAGCGACGGTAATAATGTGGAGAACTTCGTCCGTCTCTTCAACGCGGCCTACGATGCTGTGAAGGAGGTGGATCCAAATATTCAGGTGGTGCTGCATGTGGCAGACCTGCAGGGAACATCAGCCATGAACAGTTATTTCGATCCATTACAGAAAGCAGGCTTGAAGTGGGATGTCATCGGACTTTCCGCCTATCCGTTGATGACGGGACTGACTACGGGTGTGCTTCCCAAACGAGCTGCCGGCATTGCGAAGAGTCTGAAAGAACGTTACGAGAAACCCGTGATGGTAGTGGAAACCGGACATTACAACGACCAGCCTCTGGCAACAAACCACTTCCTCTGTGACCTGATGAAAGAGCTGATTGATGCAGGCGCTGCAGGATGCTTCTATTGGGAACCAGAACTGGCTGATGACAACCACTTTGCTGCATGGAATCCTGAGACACGCAGAGTGTCTGTTGCACTCGAAGCCTTTAAGGGTATGAACCATACAGAGGTGCCTTACGTGATGGACATCGCATGGGACGGCGACATCGATAAGGTGTTCGACAATCCTAACACCATCGAATTGCCCGTGAAGGCACGCCACATACGTGACCGCATCGAGAAGGTGGACTTGATGGAAGACAAACAGGTTCACGCCACCAGCACTGAACCACCTTACACCCTGCATTGGACGAATCCAGAAGCAGGACTGCACAAAATCTTCGCACAGGCTACCGCTACAGATGGTGAGACGGCTTCAACCGACGTCGTGGAAGTGGAGGTGAAGAAGGACATGACGGACATCATCGCCGTCACTACCCCCAATGGCGTCCAACTGAAGACCAGCAAGAACAAGGTGACCGTCGAATCCGACTCCCCCCTGTACTACATCCGTATCTATAGCCTCAATGGTATGTTGCAAGCAGAAAAGAAGGTGAATGGCAGCCATCGCGCCACCCTCACCGTTTCCGCATCCCAGGGAACTCTCCTGCTGGTGCAGGTGGAAACAGAAGCAGGCACCCAGACCATGCACATAAGAATATAAAAATAAAAGCCCCGTTCCGGACTTCACAGTCCAACGGGGCAAAGATCATATACTGTTACGAAGTGGCCGACGAACGGCACACGTGTATTCTTAATTGTTCTGTTGCAAATTTACGGAAAAATCCAGCAGACCACCAAACTTTTTAAGAACTTTTACGATAACCTAAAATCCGCAACTATCATCCAATACACGATTAAGGGTAGATTTATGAGTCGTTAGTAGCAGCTTTCAGTAAAAAGCAACAGCACAACATCAATATGTAGCCACCATCCCCTTACCCCAC